>Ga0208622_1001000_pt1 | contig 10041 bp, 10 predicted proteins | sample CryBogCBH12Jul09_FD_184621 | JGI IMG/M metagenome (GOLD analysis project Ga0208622, IMG submission 184621) | Freshwater microbial communities from Crystal Bog, Wisconsin, USA - CBH12Jul09 (SPAdes) | ecosystem: Environmental > Aquatic > Freshwater > Lake | place: Crystal Bog, Wisconsin, USA... | reverse complement strand
GACTGCAGTTCCTGTGCTTTAAGCGCAAGTTCTTGAGCTCTAAACTGTTCATCAGCTTTGTCTTTAGCAACCTTGCGTTGCAACTCACCTTGTTTAACTTGCTGATCAATCAACTCAGCTTGCATTACTGGGTCTTGCGCATTTTGCTGGGCTTGCTGTTGGGCAGCCGTAGCTTGAGATTGAGCCAATACTTGAGGAGCTGCTTCCGCAATCAAACGAGAAAGTTGAACTTCCAAATCTGGTGATAGCTCTTCTTTTGGTGATGGGAGCGAAGCGCCCATTGCGTCTTCAATCTTCTGGCGGTACGCATAACCAACGTGCTCAGCAATATGAGCCTGCATTGCACCCATAATTACTTGAACTTGTGGGTTTTGGCCGATAAGCTGTTGAACAATCGGGTCTTGCATAGCCATCTGGTGGACCTTGATATGAGCTTCGTGATCCTGGAACATAAACGCTTTCATTGGCTTGCCTTTTAGTGCAGCCATATTTTCGCTTACAGGATCTTTCGGTTTTTGGTCATCATCAAGTGGAACTAGCTTGTCAGCATTCTTAATACCAAGCACGTCTAGCATCTGACGGTGTAGTTCTGGTAAGTTGTAAATCTGTGGAGCTGACTGGGCTAACTGAATAACCGCTTGATACTGGACAACACGTTGAGACAGTGTGGCCGCGTTGGGGTCTGATACTGGTAGGATGTCTACGTGTTTGTAGTCAGCCCGCTTAACCTGCATGTCGCCATGCTCTGGCTCATAGTTGTACTCGTCGTCTGTGTAGTCACGGATAATACCCGCAAGCAATTTAAGTTCTTGACGCAGTGCGTAGTGTACGCGAGCCTGAACAGCTGACATAACCTTGAGAGTACGCTCCAAGATAGCCAAAGTAGTACCAACAGGGGCGTTAGCCGACATGTCAGAGACCTGCATATCAGAAGTAGCCGCGAAGCGACGACCTTCTTCAATAATCTTATCCATCAAACCAGCTAAAACAGCAGATGGTTCTTTGTACGGCAATGGCAGAATGTTATCGCGAATTGTTCCTGAACCAACATCTACGTCACGGAATTCACCTGGAGCAATCGGAGTGTCATCTCCTTTAATACGTAACCCGCGAGACTTTAAGCCACCCGGCAGATTCGATAAGGTCCCTGCGTCAACGAGTTGGCGCAAGATGGAAGTGGCAGATTTAGCAAACCCACCAACAAGATGGAACAAACCGAAACCATAGGCGCCGTAACCAGGAATATACTGATAATGAACAAAGTGTTGTCTCTTAAGACGAAGCGGGTCTTCTTCTTTCCAGTTTCTACGAATCGACAAAATCTGGTTTGTGCCGCGTACCATAGTGACAACATACGGGAGCGCAATGCCTGTTTCTTCTCCATCTTCGTCCTTATCTTCAAAACCTGGCAAATTTAAATCAACGTGTGCTTCGTATAACTCAAAGCGGTCGTCGTAAGTAGCTGTAAAGCCGGTCTCTTTATCTTTCTTTTCTTGAATCTCAGTGCGGAACTTCTGTGGCTCACCAAGCTCAACGTCCATGTAAAACCCAGCGCGTTGTAACTTAATGATGTCCTGTTTTGTTTTACGCATACGATGCGTAACACGGTGGCATGAAGCAATCTCACTCGCGCCGTAAGGCAACATAATATCTTCGGCTGGAATAAAAATTGAAATCTGACGGCCGATGCTTGGGTCATAGTACACTTTTTTAAACGCAGAACCAGCAGATGGCAAGTTCCACAACATGCGCTCATGCTCATTTCTGAACTCAGGCATTTTTTCTGTTAACTGGTAATTCATGTCAGCTTCGACACGCTGGGCCGCTTCCATTTTTTCGCGGGTCTCTTTACCAATAATCTGAGTACGCACTGGCCCCTTAGCAGGGAAAGTCTCCATAATTGTTTCTGACTGGAAACGTACAACAGCTTCTGTAATCATTGGGTGGAATACACCACAAGCACCATCCCATGGTTCTACGCGCTCTTCAAATTTCAAACCAAGCAGGGTAATACCGTCCTTATACATCTGCTCCCAGTCTTTTCTGGAAGTTAAGTCGTTATCAATATCTTCTGTTAGTTCAGACGCAAGGGACTCTAGTGCGCCGCCATCAAGCTCTTCCGCTAAGTTAGCGTTAAACTCTTCGCTACCATCAACTTCACCCATCTTCTCGATGTCAAGCTCAAAACCATCACCAGCGATATGAACCGCTTCTGGATCTTCAATTTCAATTTCAATATCTGGCTCGTTCTGAGTCAGCGTTTCTAGGCCTTGCGGCGCTTGGTATAAACCTTTATCTACTGGCATGTCATTTCCCTATCTATGTTTCTTGCATGATTTCTTTCAACTCTGCTTACGCAATGTGTTTCTAACTGAGCACGAGTTAACCCAAATTCGTTGCGTTCTAGCCACGCATTAACCCGTTCAGCGGTATGCTCTGCATGTTTTGAGTCGCGTTGTTGCTCGATTTTAACCTGACGCCAAATAGCGCGTGACATTTTTTTGACTTTCCACCAGGTTTTTAGCCATTTAATCATCAGTAGTACGCCGCCTTCCGTCTGTATTTGTACTGCAGGTCGTCTTTCTCGTCGGAGTCTAAACTAATAAACCCGCCCTGGCGGTAGCGCATAAGCGCTTGGGTTGTCGTATCCACATAGTCATCATGCTCGCCAACCGGGAACGCCGCCAATTCTTCTATTACGTCGCGGGCCCACCGCCTATCTGGAGCCCAGACTTTACCGCTGGAAAATAAATCAGATACCGCATTTAATCGAACCATCTTGTCATTACCGCGCGACGGGTTTGTCTCTTGGACTGGTATGCCCATCATCCTAAGTTCTTGAATTAGCGGGGCTCCCGAAGCTTTTTTCTCCACAATGAACGCATCTGGTTGCCATTCTTTGTAATGCTTTAGCGCGGTAGCTTTTAGTTCTGGGAACGCCATCCGGTCTTTAAATGCGTCGAGCAGTATTAGGTTTGGGCTATTCCCATCTTCCTCGTTATACCAAACTCCCCATGTTGTGCATGCGGAGTAGTCAGATGTTGTCTTTGTTTCAAACGCTGTATCCCAAGACTGAATTATGTACTCTACCTGAGGTGGCTCGTCTTTTTCCCACATCATCCAGTCTTTTCGACCAATGATAGCGCTCATGTCGCTGGTGGGGTTCTGCATGTACTGGGCGTTCCAGTAACGGGGATCTAGTACTGCTTTTGTAGCTTTAAGCGTTTCAAGCGGCCACTGTTCTGGCCACAAGGACTTTTCTTGTTCGGTATCCTCGTTAAGGATCGCTGGTAGTTCCACAATTTCCCATGGGGTAGTGTGGGGGTTTTTTATGTTGTAGTCGATTATTCGACCTGTTAGGTCTAGCAGACTCCAGCGAGTCATGATCACAATGATCGCACCTCCTGGCATTAACCGTTGCAGCGGACCAGTTTGAAACCAACTCCAAGCAGTATCAAACGCTAGCCTGGAGTTCGCTTTCATGTCCTGTTCAGAATGAGGGTCGTCAATAACAAACAGATCAGCGCCTCGTCCTGCCAAGGCGCCCCCCACACCAGCAGCATAATACTGGCCACCAGCACTTGTACTCCACTTACCCGCAGCTTTTTGGTCGTCGGCGACGACTGTTCCTGGGAACACTGCCTTGTATTCATCCGAATCAATTAAATTCCTCACTCTCCGTCCAAAGTCTTCCGAGAGGCCCGCGGTATGCGTGGCCATAATGATTTTCTTCTCGGGGTACTGACCTAGAAAGTATGCCGGAAACAGATAGGACGAAAACTCGGACTTGCCCATACGTGGTGCAATATTAATAATGACCCGTTTCTTCTTGCCCTCGACCACATCTTGGAAGATTTTAGCTAATTTGCGGTGCTGGGGCCCTATCTTAAAGCCTGGGTACACTGCTTTTGCAAACTCTAGGGGTTGATTCTGTGCACGATTGAGGTGCGTGCGATGTTCTTGTTCTTCTAAATCTGCTAAAAACGCTAACTTTTCTTCCGTGCTCATGTCTTTTAGCGCTAGTTGCGCAGCAAGAGCCTCTTCTGGGGTTAGAAAGTCTAGTTTCATTCGTCGTCGCGCTTGTATTCAGGCGCTGTAGTTTTTGTTTCCACGATCTCATCAACTTCTACCACGTCAACCTTGCCCATATAGCGGCTTAACTTCTCGCGGATTCGTTTTTCCAGCTCTTCGTCGGAAACTTCAGCACTTTTAACCTCAACTCGGTCTGTAAACAAGGCAACCTCAGTTACTTTACCCAGCAACTCCAGCGCTTTTAATCTGATGCGTGCATCCGGATGCTCAGTTTCTTTTACGATTTTGGCCACACTCATTGAGCGCAACTCGTTAGCCTGCTTTACAAACTCCCACTGATAGCCGCTGACCATAGCCACGGCACTTACGATTTCTTCTGGGACCTGTAGATTGAGTAGTTGGTTCTTTGCGTCTGGGGAATTTGTAGCTAGGGCCGCGAATGCGTTGGCCACTTGTTGTTCTTGCGCGTTAGAGAGGATTTGTGCTTCTTCTTCCTCGTCGGCAAACTGGTTTAACCACTCGGCTGTTTGTTTTTGGGCGCCAAGGGTTTGGGGGGCAGTTAAGTCTTCTAATGGGGCAAAGTCTCCCGCACCCGGAGTAATCTCTGGGGTGAAGTCAGCAAAGTCGGCTGAAACTAAATGCTCTAAAAGCAAACTAACTACCTCCTTGGTTGCGCTGGGGTGAGCGAATGTTGGCAGTATACAACAGTTTTATTTTTAGTGTATACTTCTTTTGCGTGTAGCTTTTCCTCCTTCGTTTGGGCTATACGTGAAACTCCTTTGATGTGATGGTTTGGCCCCCGGACTTAAAACGCCCGGGGGTTTTTTTTTTACTTGGTTAGTTGCTTGAGGCTAGAGATCACGGCGTTGATCCAGAACTCGTTTACCTGCTTTACTTGCTCAGTTACTTCTTGGGCTTTGGCGTAGGCTTTGTCCCACTCTTTATAAAAATCAAACATGGTGTTTCCTTTCTAGGTTGTTTCCCATACTGTACGTTTCTGGGATTTTGTGTAGTATACGATACATTTTGTTGCAGTGCAACATTTGTCTGGGGATTTTTTGTAAAGTTTTGGCGCGGGATTGTAAAGTTAAACTGAAGGGGTTGTAAAGTTAAACTGCTGGGATTGTAAAGTTTTGTAGGTTCCTTTTTGGAACCTTTAGGTACTTATTGCCGATTTTAGTTTTACTGGGAAACTGGGGATGTGTACATTTTTTGCGGTTTTTTATACATGTTTTTCTGTTATGTACACTTTTTGCGGTTTTTTATACATATAGGATTGGTTTAGGTGTGCTATGTGGTTCCTACACCACAGATTTTTGTTAACCGGCTAGCGAAAAAGACTTATTAAAGAGTCCTTAACTACCTTAAAGCCTTATTAATGAGTCTTTTAATACCTATGGGTATCAATTGGGCGCTGGGTTTTACACCTATAGGTATCATTTTGTGGGGCGCGATGTCACATGTTTGGTCAAATATTAGACATGTAACCCCTTGATTTTTATAGAAAATTTTACAACTTTTGACATTTTTTAGCTGTGCGGCTAAGGAACAATGATCTAGTGACCATGTCACCACTCCCACCAAACGGCTGGATACCCCCCTAGTGGGGTCGCCATATAGCCATGACGAAGGGGGGAATTGACCCTAGACCTATACTGTTTACATGGACAGATTGCTGTCCAATCGTTGCCTAGCCGATTAGCTAGGTTCTTTTATAGGAGCATTACATCATGGCAACAATAGTTAAAGGCACATACCTCAACGCTAAAACAAACGAGGCAATCACATATGACCAGTTCGCTTTTGGTATCGGACAGCAAGACCGCTTGACACTTGACGAGTCAATCATATGGCATAAGCAATACCTAACCGAAAGCCCTGAAGCTCGCAAGGAATGGTTGCACGAGTGGCAACACCAATACCTCATGGGCAATCTAGGTGTATCAAGTAAGGAAGCGGACAGAATTCTGTCCCTTCCACGAGATAAGCGAACAAGCGAGCAACAGAAAGCCTACAAGCGAGCCAATTCGAAGTTCTCGTATCACATTGTCAGACCTGAAGATATGCCAAAAGCCTTTAAGCAAACCAAAGTATCTCTTGACAAGGTTATCGAGTTGTTTGAGCAGTTGAGTAAAGCCGAGCAAGCCAAGTTCATGCGTATCGTCAAGTAAGCGTGGCTTCTACGCAGTTTAATTTAATGTCAAACCACAGGAGTAATCATGCATTTAACCAAAGCACAGCAGTTAGCCATGCGCCAAATGGTCAGGGAACAACGGGACAGGATTCTGTCCGACACCAAGTCCAAGCCTGACCGCCACAAGCCCATAACAATGGGCGAAGTGTTTATGACCTTTAACCTTAACTCATACAAACAGGGGAAATACGAATGAGTAAGATGAAAGACCTAGTGATGGACATAATCCATTTGTATCGAGAGGGCTACACAATCCTAGCCATATCCCGTGAGCTCAAGCTCAGTATGAAAGAAGTAAACGAAGTAGTCTGTAATTACATAACCCCAACCAACTAAGGAGCATGACATGAAATCAATCCAATTACACCCAAACACCACATACCTCCAACTCATGGTATCAGGCAAAGCCACAGGCAATCGTTCTAATGTATGGGTCGTAGTCCGCAAGCGGAACGGTGAAGTAGGCGAGATTAAGTTCAAAGGCAATAAGCCCCACGACTTCACCTCTTTAGCAAGGGCTACGCAAGCCTATCGTAAGCTCGTTAAACAAGACGGGCAAGATAGTGGCTGGTGCATCATTACCTCAGATGAGTTAGCTCGTTCTAGCTTCGTTTGGCTTTGATTAGAGGTATGTTTGGGACAGGTTTCTGTCCCGTTTATCTAGGATATGCACGCTTATTGTGCATATGGTAATTGTCTAGTTTATTTAGCATGTGGACACTACCTTGACGCCCGCAACCCTTTATCCTATGTGCGTCTACCACATTCCCAACACACCTATATATATAAATACTAAATTCTAAATATATATATATAAGGGTAAATAAGTGGACTCTTTCTTTTGTGTCTTACTTTCTTAGTCCTTAAATTGCTGGAATTGCGTAGACATGTGTGATGGAAGTGGGACAACCCTGTATACTATAAGGCTCAAACACCTGACAACTACTGTGGACAACATAGGTCTGCCAAGTGGACATTAGTATACTTTTATGGCTAAACGGGACAGAAACCTGTCCGAACATTGGAGAATCGTATGAAAAAACTAACCAAACACGAACAACTCACCTGCAAAAAATGCGGGGAAACTAAGGAGCGAAATGAATTTAAAAGACGCATGACTGCCGAAGAATACAGCAAAGCCCTAAATAGGAGAGTAGAAACAGGAACTACGGTCATCAGCTCTCTGTGCAAAAACTGCCAGCCAAAACGCAAGCCGAGGGCAAAGCTCACCCTCAAGCAACTACGCAACAAGATCACAAACAAACGCATAAACGAGAAGCTGGGGGAAGCCCTGATAGAGGAGAAACGCCAAGCAATCAACAAAACAAGATCCCGCCACATGAAAGAGAGGTGGCAAAAAGAGAAAGGCAAGGAGCGAGCCGAACTCAAGGCAAGCCTAGATAAAGAAGTAAACCGAGCCAAGAGCACCTACTCAGCATACAAAAGACGGACAGAAACCTGCCCCATCAAGCAAACAAGACAGACCAAGTGGAACAGCGAACAAGAAAGACAAGATTTAATACAACAGCGCCTTGCCCACTTGGCGGTTTTGCAAGAGCAATATAGATTTACCCAACAAAAACGAAAGGAGAAGTTATACGAATACGACCAACGCAACAACAAGTAAACAACCACTAACAAACGAAAGGAAAGCATATGAGCACTACAAGCTCAGGGGTAAAAATCCCCAACGCATACCGAAGGCTACACCCACTTGACCCTGCCCAAGCAGTAAACAAGGAAGACTTGCGACCTGCAGGGGTAGAGATGAGCACCACTATCAAATACATACTACGCAACGGCGATCAAGGTCAAAGTTTAGGTAGGCGTATGTGGTGGGGTGATAGACCGCACGAAGACGGAACAATCGTGGCGTATAAGATTATCAAGCTGGAGAAAGGGTGGATTGATTGGGGTAATAGGTTTGATGCAGGAGAGAACCTCGACACCCAAGGCGGTATACCCACGGGGCTAAGCCCGACAGCCCTCACTCAAGTATGGCTACGCGACTACAACGAACCACAACCCGACCACAGGCACGCATCATCTTGGGACTGGAATGTATCGGGTGAGGCTGGTGGCGACATCATGAAGTATCGGATTATTCGTAGGTAAACAAAAGGAGGCAGTATGAATTACAACAGGTTTGAGTTGTATAGCCGTATAGCTTTATTGCTTTGCAGTATTTTTATAGTAGCTCAAGTAGTTCGTTATCTAGTAGTTCTGTTGTTTAGGGGGTAGGGTATGACAACAAGGCTATCAAATGAGGGGGTTATTTATTACACCACCCCCGAAAATCCAGTCACATGGACAACCATACCAAACCCTTTAACCACATCAACCGCAGTAGACACATACACTTACGCAACATCAACCATCACAGGAGCATATCAAACCATGCCAACACCAACATACACATCAGCACAAATCAACGCAGTAGAAACACAATACAACCGAGCAAGAGATTCACAAAAGCCTCTGCTCACCGAGTTCTTACGATACAAGCTAGAGCATGTGCGCCGTCCAGAGTTATGGACAAGGTCTGAGTATCTATCCATCGCCAAGGGGCAACTCAAGCGCAATATGGAGAGAAACATTCGATCGTATCGCATTTATATCGGTGGCTCTGAGAAACGCCACTACGAGAGTCTTATGAACCAGCGCCGTCACTTCTACGAGATCGGCAAGATGATAGCCGACTGCTTCCGCACTCAAGACGACAGCGAGCTAGTTAGTATCCTCAACGACAACACCACTATCAGGGACAAACTAGGTGCTGGTGAGTGGTGCGAGATACTCAATGATGTCGACAAATTCCCCAACGCACCCGACTATAACTACTGTTCTGACTGCGACTACATCGAGTGCGAGGACGATGGCACATGGGTATACAACGGCGATCGCTGGATTTGCTCAGATTGTCGTGACAATAACTATCGCTGGTCTGACTACCATGACTGCGTGGTGCACGAGGATGACGATGAGCCTGATCAAGATGATGACGATGAGGATGAAGAAGATGTCGGTCCGATCGGTAGCTATCACAGTAGTAAGTCCAAGCTAGGGTTCATCCCAACCAAATACTCTCTTAGAAAAACCCCTGTGTATATGGGCTTAGAGCTAGAGATGGAGATGTCTGACGGCGATGCCTCACGGCGTGAGCGTGCTGAGCACTTACTACAATCGGTCAAGGAATACAAAGACGATGCGACAGGCAAGCACTATACCTATGCACTGCTCGAGCAAGACGGCTCACTTAATCACGGCTTCGAGATGGTCACAGGCTATACGGGTCTTGATGTTCATGCCAAGCAGTTATCGTTCTTCAAGAAACCATTTGAGGGCATGAAGTCGCACGATACCAAGACTTGCGGTCTTCATGTGCATATCTGTAAGAAGGGTATGTCTATGTTCCATGCCGCTAAGTTAATCTTGTTCATGCACGACAGCCGTAATCAACGCCTGTTCAAAGCTATCGCACGCCGTGACTCTAGTAGATATAGCCAAGTCAAGAACAAGACGGCTGACTATTCATGGGTCAAGCACGCTAAGTCAGACGGTATGCGTAGGCTCAACGAGGATCGCTATGAGTCAGTCAACTTCCAACCCGAACGCACAGTCGAGTTCCGCCTGTTCAAGGGCACGCTACGCTACGAGACCATCATGGCTTGCTTGGAGTTTACATATGCCTCATGGTTCTTTACTCGTGACACAGGGCAACAAGACTTAACCTCCGAGAACTTTATCAAGTTTATCTGCCAACCCGACCAACGCAAGGACACCATCTATCTACGGTCATTCTTGCGGTCTAAGGG
>Ga0208622_1000994_pt1 | contig 10083 bp, 17 predicted proteins | sample CryBogCBH12Jul09_FD_184621 | JGI IMG/M metagenome (GOLD analysis project Ga0208622, IMG submission 184621) | Freshwater microbial communities from Crystal Bog, Wisconsin, USA - CBH12Jul09 (SPAdes) | ecosystem: Environmental > Aquatic > Freshwater > Lake | place: Crystal Bog, Wisconsin, USA... | reverse complement strand
TTTGTATATAATTACCTTGTTTTTTATGTTTATGACTGTTTAACGATTTAATGTTTTGTTATTTCCCGGCCTGTTGCGTTAGTTCCACGCCCAGAGGCCATTACGTTTAAAGTTACTTTGTGCTACAAGCACTTCAGCACGTTCTGAAGGTGACTTCGTGCCGATTCTTTGCGCCATCTTTAACTCATTGATTAAATCGGCTTCATTCTTTTTACTTTGGTTTTTGGTTTTCATTTTAGTATGTGTTTACAGGTGGATGCGTTAACATGCCATTTACATGATCTAAAAATTTGCGTTTTGCTTCGGTTAGACTGTAGCCCATATATTGTTGACTAATACGTAAACCGTTTACAATTGTACTTAATCTAATTGCGCCCTGAAAGGTTCTTTCTACTGTTGTTTTCATTTCTCAAAAGTGTTAATAGTTATCGACTGTTTATTTACTTCGTGACTTTCTTTAAGTGTATCTAACTTTTTTAAAAGTGTGTTTATATCAGATGTTTCAAATGTACACGTAACATCTAAGAAGATATAAGTTAGTTTGTAGGTTTTTTGCGCTCCCATCTGTTAATCGTTATAAATCTTACAACTTAAAATATTTTGCCGCTGATCTGTTGCGGATAAATAACCCCGTGTTAATCTAACTGCCTGAGTTATGGCGTTTGCCCTAGTTGATGCGTACACTACTTTAGGTTCGCAATTGGTAAAAATGATTTTGTAATACATTGTGTGACTGTTTTTAAAATAGGGGCTAAAATAAGCCCCGTAGGTTAATTATTTTTGTTGTTTTGATAGTTTATACTGCCTTACTGTGAAAGTGGCTTAAAACGGCTTTAAATACGTTACGTAAATCTTCCGTTTCTTTATACCAATTTACTTTTTTAATGATCTCGATTAAGTTAGCCAGCAATATTATATTAATGATAGCTAAGGGGATAATAAATTTTTCCATGTTATGATTTTTTTAGGTAGTTGTTAATATTGTTGATTATATTCAGGCCTTACAACCATGTTACACACCAACACCTCAAAAGAAGTCCCCATAATTTCAGACAATTCTAGTGCTTGCTGATCTGCGAATTTTTTACTGTCGGTCGCTAAGTGTATAGGCCCACCGATTTCTGATATTAAATAAATTGTTTTCATTTTTTTGATTGTTTTTTTAAAGTTAATAAAATTTGTTATTGTCTTTCAATGCCTTAAACGCAACCCGTAAATTAATACAGTCATTGCGTTAAGGAGTCCCGGAAACAGTCCGGAAACCGGGAGTGTTAAGGACGCTTCCAAATGTCGCCCATTTGTTCAAATGTTTTCCAGCTTTCAACTATATTTTTACCGTAGCGTGGTTTACTTGAGCAAATGTTTATATATTTCATTTCGTTACGTTTCTGAGCATTCCTTTCGATTAATTCCGCATCGTTATAGCTTTGGCACTGTATAATAAGTTTAGGTAATTATATACAAACCTATCCCGATTTTCGGGCAATTTTGCTGTTTTGTGAATTATGCTAATTTCTGTCGTTACTTTAAATAACCACATAAATACATATTGATTATCAGCGATGTAACTTACTTTAAGTGACAAAATAAAATTTGGTGTGATTTGACTTTAAATCAGGAATGAATCAGGCTCAATACACTATGGGTTATTTTGAAGAATTGACTATTTGGGATATTTTACACCTTCTTGTCTCCATTCTCTTAGGATAAAGTTGTAGTTATTCCCGGCAGCGTCTTTCATATCATTAATGACTTTTATCAATGATTTAACAGAATCGGGATGGTTCGCAGAGATAAGAATACCTTTATTTGGAGTAATGTTATCAACGATACACCCATCCCAATACATTCTTAATTGGTACACGTCTTTAAACGAGGTTTTATCTTTTTTACCCTCATATATGGTGACTTGATTCATATAATTTATATACAAGTCTATTCTTTGTCTCTCCCAGATACCTCTAAATACAGATTGATCTGTCAATATAGTAGCTCCCTCCAAATGGGCTTTTTTCTGTTCTGCTAATTCTTCAAATAGGCTAATTTCATCTTGGTCATCATTTTTAATATCGTCATCCGCGTCCGGCTTTGGATATTTTTTATTAACCCATTCATATATGCTTTCCAATTTCCCGTCCCCTTCTCTTATGCCGTTTTTTGATGTTCGCGTTGTGGGTAACTTAGATTTGTCATTAGACAAAATATTAAGCTTAACAAGTAAGTGATTATATTTTGGGTGTGGCTCTAAGTTCCAAATATCTTTAAATATGTTATAGCTTAGCAAACGACCGTTTATCCTAATTTCCACACCAGAAGAAGATTGATTTTTCCGATAGTATTTAATGTAATCTGATTCATCCGTTGCGCCAAATTCGTAATTTATAACAACGCGACCATTGCCTAAATCAACATCTTCTGTACCCGTTTTGGGTCCGATATACTCTTTCCATTTCGGCTCTAAGGCCGCGACTGTGTAGTTTTTAAGTGGAGTTCGGATTGATATAGAAGCATTCCCGGATTTTATGATATTTGAGTAAACAAATCCTAAATCCTCTTTAAAATACGGCATAAAACCATCTATTGTAGTCGGGAATCCCCCTGGAATACCTCTCCGTAGGGTCTTAAACATTTCTCTTGTGCATTCAAATTTTACTAATGTCCCCGAACCATTAAATTGCCCCGGCCATTTTTCTTCATCTGTTCCCAACAAACTTGCTTCATAACCTATAAGCTTATATGGAGAAGATATTTTTTTGAATTTATTGTTCTCGAAATCTTCTGGCGTTCTGGTGTAAATAGCCCAATTGTTGTTTCCGGGATTAGCAGAAGCAAGAGCGTGCTTCATCCCAAATCCATGCTCATTTAATGGGGAATCACCGTTATCTGTATTGCCCAAACAAAAAGCATTACTTAGGTTTTTAATACCTGTTCCCTGATCCTCAATTATAACCTCCACGCTTTTGGGGCTAATATCCTTAAATGATATTACTACGTTCTTGGTTATCGATTCATTGCCTATGAAATTTGAAATGGAGTTATCGATAAACTCATGAATTATTTGGCTTAAAAAGTCAAAATGCCCCCCAATACCTTTCCACACTTCGTTAGCTTGGGGGGTGTTTTCAATTTTAATTGGTTGTGCCATAAGGAAAAGCCTATTTGGGGTGTCTTTCAAATATATGTCTTGATTACCGTTTTTCATAGCTTTAAAAATTAATAACCCTGCATAGGTTATGCAGGGTTATGTTTTGAACAAAAATTAATTAGTTTTACGATTATATGAATGACGAAGAAACAAGTCTTTTTTTAAAGACCAAACAGCGTGTAAGTAACTTACGGGGCGCAATCTTAGACAATTGCATATTATTGGAACAGATATTAGAAATGTATATTGCTTTATATTTTGTACCAAATGATAGTGAAAGGGCTTATCAATTGTTTGAAATTCTATTATCCACCAATCGTGTAAGTTTTGAGTCTAAAAAACAGGTTTTTTGCATTATTATCGAACGAGACAATAATGCTTTTTATAAATCTCACCCTACATTGAGCAAAGACCTTTCTTACATTATAGAACAACGAAATATTTTTGCACACTACGCTGCCGATCTCAATAATGTGGATTCCGAAGTGTTGGTTTTTATAAAGCATAAAAACTCTACAGAAGAAGTGGAATTTAATAAAAATAAAATCTTAGACCTCCACGAAAAATTACAGAAATACATCGTGGAAATTTCAAGAATTTTAAAAGAGAAAGAAATTAGTTTGGGAATTAGTACACCCCCCTCGGGTTTTTACGCCAGCGCTGACTCTAAACCTTCATAGGGGGGATACCATCTTCAATATTTTCCGGGCAAAAGTAACAATTACTTTTTAGGTGATTTTAGTAGTTTATCAATAGCATTGTCAAATTCACTGTCACCACTTGACTCTTTTAGGCTTTTAGTTTCAGAATCTAATATCTCTTGCGTCTTTTTATCGTGGTTTAAATGCTTGAAATTTTCAGTAGTAGAAACTTTAATTCCTGTAGCCTTTTCAATATTCTTAATTGTGTCATTCGCAATTTTGCCGGCTTCTTGAACTACTTGCTTATTTTGGGTAAATCCAGTAGCTTGTTTTTTTACAGCAAGTTCTTTTGCTGTCGCCTCACTCAACATGGTTATTACTAATTCAAGTGGGTTCATATTATCCCTTAAACTATCAGACTTAGTAATTCCCTTATAGTATTTGTATTTAAGTGTGTCCATACCAAATGTAGCGGACGTAAGTTCATTTGTAAGGATAGCATATTCCTTACCCTCTGTTATACCACCGTCTTTAAACTGCTTAGTTAATTCGTTTCTTGTCCCAATACCAGTAACACGGCTTTCCACCCATTCGGGGTGATAGCCTTTTGCAGTGTAATAGTTTTTAGCCCTTTCAATCGCTTTGCCGGGTTGTTCTATTTCTTCTAAACGTTCTTTCCCTAATTTAGCTAACCAACGTTTAAACGGCTCCGCTTTCGAAGATGGAACTGATTGAATTATTCTAAACAGAGTTTCATTATCAGCACATTCATATTTATAATTTTTGCCGTTATTCGCTTGAAATTTCAACTGTCGACAAAGTGTCGATAGTTGAATTCCAGAAGATTCTTCTTCTCTTTTTTTTAACCTGTACCAATAATCTGTAGAATTCGGGCTATCTGTTAAAAAAGCTATTACATCTTGAACAACGAAATACCATTTATCTTCATCGTCATTCCATTTTGCCCTTATATTAGTATCCTCGAATAGTTTTATATTGCTCATGCTATTAAGTCTTTATATTTTAATCTACATTCCATATTTGATATGACTTGATCGATTTGGTGTTGAGCATCTAAATTACGGTAATTATACCTGAATGCAAACTCCTGAATATAGCCATTCAAATGTTTTGGGGTTGTCTTATGATAGATTCCTGTTATACCTTTCTTAAACTGGCTCCAAAATCCCTCTATGGTATTTGTATGCAAATCACCTTTACCATAGTACCCTGCACCATGATCGACGCTACACACGTAATAATCCTTTTCTAAAGAGCGATAGCCTGTAAAGCCATCACCACAGAGGACAGTATCTTTTTCAACATTGGCAACTACTGCTTTCTTAATGGTCAGCATGTTTACGTCTTGCATAAACACACAGCGCACACGTCTGGTCTTTCTTTCAAGCATGCCGAATACAGGTGTTTTGTCTTTCCAGCTTCGCCCTGGGTTATACTTTAACCGCTTGTTCTTATGCTTGAATTTAGACTTACCCCCGACAAAAGTCTCGTCGATCTCAACCACGCCTTTCATTTGCTCTTGTTCGCCTTCGTTGCCTAAAGCTAACCGAAGTCTTTGAAGGACAAACCAAGCACTCTTTTGCGTTATACCAACGTCTTTGGCAAGTTGAACACTACTAATCCCTTTTTTATGAAGGAATAGATATAAGGCAACAAACCATTTCATTGTGGAAATTTTACTGGCCTCCATAAATGTTCCAGTTTTTGCCGTAAATACTAATTTACATTTACAACACTTATAACGTATTCCATCTTTATAAACATAAGCCCGATCGTGCTTGCATCCTTCGTGTGGGCAAACTATTACTCCATCACTCCAACGGCGTGAAGCTAAATATTGATGGCAAGCTTTTTCGTCGGGAAAACGTATAACTATATCGAGTATGGTTTTAAATTCTGTTTTTTGCAACATAGAAATTAGATTATTTTTTTACTGTATCTTTGAGTGACTTGGAAATATTCCCCTTATTTTCTTGTATAAGTAGTGTTAGTTGATCCATTTTAGCATCTCGGTCACTTTCTTTTTTATCTCTATCATCTTGCTTTTTATCAATCACTTTTTGATGTGCATTCATACTATCAATTCTGTCCGTCAGCGTGCCTATTCTATCATTTAATTTACCCGTATTGGTAGATAGTTTAGTGATAGTGTTTATCTGATTCCCAATTTGTATTTTATCTGCTTTAGCTTGTTGGTCACTATCCCAAATATCCATAACACCTAAAACAACCAATAGAATGATAGAACTACCTATCCAAATTCGTTTTAACCAACTATATATCTTTATTTTCTCGAAATAAGGCCAACTTGTGAAGAGAGCCAGTAAAATAAATATCATTATTTTAATTACTACGCTCACGTTCATTGTAAATCGGTTTTGGTTTACCAATATACCAAAGAAATGAGCAATTGAACGATAGGGGTTAAGCTGTTTCAAACTTTCGTTATCGTCAGTAAGCACACACATGCTTATACAGCCAACAGGTATCACAATATCGGACGCATAAACCGCAAGCCGTTCTCTTGTAAATCTGTTAATCGATCCCTCTATTTGAGTTCACCCCAGTACACGTTTCTGGGTCGCTAAGGTTTACCGCTTACCTTATAACGTTTAGTGTTGCTAAAGACCTTATTTGACATAAGGTTTCGGTTATAAAAACCTCGTCAGTTTAGCTAAAAATGGGTAGGATACGTTTGTATATAATTACCTAAGTTTATTAGTCTTGTTAGCTGCCATGCCCCACCCTGACATAAATTTGTCGGTCATTGTTACATAATATCTTTGGTTTTTCATTATACATTACCCTCCTCCATCAATAATGTATTGTGTAACTCTTTCCAATATTCTTTTCCTTCAGGAGTATAACTCCAAACAAATGCTTCAGGAAGTACTCCACTAGACCAACCACTAAGTCCTGAATAACCTGTTAAAAGAAGTCTCAAAGGTTCAACATTATCAATTGCTTGAGTCCTGTAAGGTTCAGGAAGTTGTTGTAACCACTCCAACATAGTCTTTTCTTTTACAGACTTTACTACTTCAAAGAGCATTCCTAACTTTTCAGCTATATACCATGTCATCAGGTTTTCAAATTGGTGACAGCTACCTACGTGCTTAACTCCGTTGAAATGGCCGATAAATTCAAAAACGTTTTCGCCAAACTCTTCGGCTTGTTCTACTACATAATTCCAAATATCGTCTTTATTTGAGTTGTAAAATTCGCAAGTATCGAAATAGTATGATATTGCCGGATATCCATTTTGGGCGCCATAATTAGCGATATTTTCAAAATCTTCTACAGGCACGCCATGACTGATTAAAGCAAAAGCCAAACGTTCAATAACCAAGCCTGAGTTTTTTAATGCTTCGATGTTTTTTTTGTTTAAAGTTTTCATTTTTTTGACTGTTTTAAAATTGTGTGTTAATTAGTTGTTAGTTAATATCCTAAAAATGCCATAATGCTAAATACATCATGTACACCAGACTCAAAGCATTCGTTGATAGTTTCAGTATCCGTATAATCATGGTCGCGTAATACTTTAATTATCTGTTGACGTGTTAACTCTTTATTCTCTACGTCATCGTATGGGTAAACTTCAATTTGTGCTTTCATAATTGACTGTTATTAAAAATTAGCTACATTGCTAATACGATACAAATGTAATTAATATTTTTCATTTGTCAATAGTAATTATGAATTATTTTAATCTTTTATCATAAGTAGTTGATAATCAATCTAATTATTTTTCATTTGTAATTATGAATAAATGCATCTAACTTTGCATCCATGCAATATAAAGAAATAACAAGCCAGCTTAAAACCAGACGTAAAGAGTTAAATCTAACCTTACAACAGGTAAGTGATTTAACAGGGGAAACAAAGCAATATATAAACATCATAGAAAATGGGGCTAATACTAAAATAGATAAACTGTTAGTTCTTTGTGATGCGTTAAACTTACAAATCATTTTACAGGCTAAATAAAGCCATATAAACAACAATCTATTTTAAAGGTATAATCTATAAAGGTAAAGCACTACAATAGCGTAAAACCCGGCTAAATCGTTTCTATAAAACTTCACTCAATTTTCTATTAATCAAACGATTAATTTATTTTTTAAATGTATCTAATACAGTTATTAATTAGTTTACCCCTATTGAACAAAGTTTAGTAGTGCTATACAAGTTCTTGGCTTGTTTTTGGTTGCTGATTCTACTTTGAAACTCAAAGTACTTTTAAAACCAATGTAAAACAAACTTGACATTAATAAACGTAGTAATGACATTTAATAAATGGTAAACCTTAACTAATAGTTGTTAGTTTCTGCTTAACATAATACTGGTTATGAAACTACGTGTTACCACATATAGTAATAGTTAAAAGTGGTTACACTTCTACAAGGGACTGAAAGGGATAAATAGTTAACACCCTGCTACCACTTTCTTTGAAAGGATCAGCCTGCTAATACACTTTACAACAGGTTTAAAATACTTTTTTGAGGGGGTGTACCCCTACCCACCCCCGATACTTTACCCCGGAGGGGGTCAACGGGTTGAAAGCGGGGGAGGGTCCCTACTGTATAAACACGTAACATTTTTTGACAAGGTTACCCTACTGTACAAACAGATAACCTTTTTTCAAGGGTTACCCCCTTACAAAAAGATAACACGCTTTAACAATATAACCAATATGGTGACATCACCACTATGGTAGTAAAACAATATAAGTTCTTATACAAATTTAGGGGGTAAAGTAGGGTGTAAATGGGGGAAGAAATAATAACCATATACTATTTATAAAAAGGTTAGAAAAGATAAGATAATGGGTCTTTGTAATTGGTTTTATATCAATACTTTATAAAAAGTGAGTTATAGTTTAAAGCGAATTGAGTTGTGCTACTATGCGAATTGAATTGGGGTGTAAGAAATATACTTTACATTTAAATTTGTATATGTTACATTTAGTTGTTATATTTGTTTACAAAACAGAATGTATGGGTAATAAAAGATTTGCTATAATAGAGGAGCGTGTTAATCAAACTACTGGCGAGTTTGTAACGTCAAGAAAGTCGGTAAGTGTTGAAACAGATTCAGATAAATTCTTTATGACATTTATTAGTGAAATGAGTTCTTTCTATAAAATCAATTGCCTTACCGATGTTAAAGTTCTTGCAGCTTTATGTAGCAATGCTCAGTTCAATAGTTATACTGTTTTATTACCGCCGTCTGTACGTAAAACAATAATGGCTGATTGTGGTATTAACACTCAGACAATGAGTAATAGTATGAAGCGTTTAAAGGATTTAGGGCTTGTAAGCGGTGCTGATGGTGAATATCATATCAACCCTAATATCTTTTGGAAAGGTTCAACCAACGAAAGAAAGAAACTGTTAGCCGACAAAGGGCTTGAAATCAATATAAAATTCACGTCAAAAAGCGTAGAAGAAGAAATAATAAAATCTGAAAATAAATGACTGAGGAAACACTAACCACCCAAGAAAAGTACAAATGGTTTGATAGACCGTGTGTACAGGTAACAAGTAAACAAATAAAGGCTTATATCATTGAAGATTACGTAGCTAACGATAGGCATATAACAGACCTTTCAAGGGATTATGGCCTTACAAGAGATAAAATATATGAGATTATTTGTATGTACTATAAGAAACCGGATTACACTTTAACTTTAGCGAGCAGGGTATGACCTCAAACTTTGACGCAGTAATAAAACACCACGTAACAGAAAATGGTAAAACAAATTGTTACATATCATTTATTAACCCTGTTTATGTTGATTTATCTATTGCTGAAAGGTTTATAAATGGCGAGAAAGTAACGATTACGATTAAAACCCGTAGAAAGGCACGTAGCTTGCCCCAGAACGCTTATCTCCACATGGCCTTACAAATGATAGCAGAGGAAACGGGTAACAGCTTAGACAGCGTTAAAAGCACCTTAAAAGCGATGTACGCTAAAAAGCCACTACTGGATAAAGATGGCGACCCTATCTACGATAGTAAAACAGGTGAACAGGCTTTCTATATACAGGATACAAGTGATATGGATACGCAAGAGGCGGCACAGTTTACCGAAAACGTAAAGATGTTTGCCATAGACTTCTGTAACCTTGTTATACCTGACCCTGACGAACAAATTGACTTTAAATTCAAATAAATATTCAAAGAACATTGATTAAATATACAAAATAATTTCTACATTTACAACGGTTAATTTCTTCTCATCAGTTTTAGTGTGTTTTCATTTTGGTAGCCCCGG
>Ga0208622_1000991_pt1 | contig 10093 bp, 8 predicted proteins | sample CryBogCBH12Jul09_FD_184621 | JGI IMG/M metagenome (GOLD analysis project Ga0208622, IMG submission 184621) | Freshwater microbial communities from Crystal Bog, Wisconsin, USA - CBH12Jul09 (SPAdes) | ecosystem: Environmental > Aquatic > Freshwater > Lake | place: Crystal Bog, Wisconsin, USA... | reverse complement strand
CTGCTCGTGCGCTCACCTGAGGGTGCCTCACTAGATATTTACAGGTTGAATGAAGCCAAATCAAAGCTCACCTCGATTTCAGATTCAGACCTCCAGTTGCTGCAACTAGTGGCTAGTGGCCTCTCAAATAAAGAAATCGCCTTCGACAAGGGAATTGCCCTGAAGTCCTGTGAAAACGCCATAGCCCGCCTAGCCAAAAAGCTCGATATTCCATTCACGATAGATACTAACCAGAGAGTTTTGCTCACACGAAAGTACTTTGAATATATGGGGAAGATCGCCTAAAGGCTTGCAACTAATGTCCAGGCTACGTTCGGCTGTTGAGGCCAAAATTGCATTGGTGTCTACATCAAGCTTCAAAAATGCTTTTCCCATCTACATGATCCCAACGTTGCCTGTCTTGTTTTTTTGCAATCTAGAATCGGAAGTCTCACCCAGAACATGGATGCACCTACTTGCTCCGGCCATTGCAAGCATCGTTGAACTTCTAATCTTTCTTGGATCTCTCAATTTATTAAAGTATTTCCGCGTGCAAAGAATCAATATTTCTCTAGTGCTCATGACGAGCATTCCCTCCGCCCTACTTAAAACACTAACCGATGCCAAGTTCTCAGCCAGTTGGCCTGCTGAGACACCTGGAAGAATTACATTGCGCTTTCTGGAGAACATTTTAATTTTCCAATTGTGGCTGATAATAATTGGGTATTCCTTGAGCATTTTCATTTCGCTTCGAAGCCAACTGACACATGCCGCTCAAGAAAGAATCCTGGCAGAGCGTAATCACTTATTAAAAATCGATCACGTTTCTAATTTTATATCTAACATCAATGCTTCGATTTCAGCCGTCACTCTCGCAAGTTTTCGCGACAACGTACGTTCTCCACAACTACTAGTGGGGAACTTACGTAAAGCAGCGCATGACCTAAGCGATTTATCCAAAGAGCTTCTCGGGGACTCCAAGGAAAATAAGGTTAAAGTTGTTCGGGTGGGTTCTCTTCTGAGGACCTTCAGGGCTGGATATGCGCAATGCACATCCTCACCTTCTGGTTTCACCTCCGCATTCGTGGCCATCTCACTTCTCTGGCTAATCGAAGACCGGCTGGTCGACATTGCGAGCCTAAGTGCGGTGTTGGCGACTGGAATAGCTATCTGGCTTGGTAAAAATCTTGAAGGAGCCCTTAGAAATACTAAGCACATCCACTTCGCAGTCATCAAGAATTCAATCTTCTGCGCGAATCTCGGGTTCGTTTATATCATTGCAATTGCGGCGCATTCTTTCTACCCACTCGCCTCAAAGTCACCGAGCCCACTCCGCTTATTCGCGCTGATGGGCACATGCTTCTTGGCTCTAACATTCTTAGATAATCTCCGCGTGGCCGGTTTGATGACTTCAACTGCCATCTGGGGACTACTTCCAAAACGTGGTGACAGGTCAGTCAGTTCGCTTCATGACATCGACTTAGCGCTTTCGGAGTTGTTTCTGGCGTGGTCCGAATTTATTCATGGGGACTTGCAATCGAAAGCGATTCAACTTGCGTGGCAATTCGAAACGGATGTTGATCATAAAGATTTAAGGGCGCAATCCAACTCCCTGCAAGAGATCTCCGAAATGCTTGAAGGGTTTAAGGGATTCGAAACCGCTGCACATGAAGAGCCGAAGTCGTTGGGGTCACTTCTCAAGTATGCGACCTCGCCTTGGCTTCCTGTCATTGGTATCGATCTAGTAATGAGTCATGAAACAGCCGCGACCGTTCTGTCGCCGCGGACCGAAAGACAGATAGAAGTTATTGTCCAGGAAGTAATTCTGAACGGTTATAAGCATGGAGGGGCAACCAACTTTACGATTGATACGGTCGCTACAGAACATGCAATCACCCTTGCGGTATTCAATAATGGTGCCTCTATTCAGTCTAGAAATGCTAACCAAGGGTCACGGATGCTAAATCGACTAACGCTTGGTAATTGGTCGCGATACGACGTTTTCGGAGGAGTTATGTTCAAAGGCTCGGTTCCACATTCGGAATAAAAAACCTCTATGGAACCTTGCAGCCTAGGAACGAGTCTTTCGCTGTGACAATTCTGCACATGCCTAGAGGGATCGATTAATTTAGCGAAATTAGCATTCTGCTTATGGACCAGGGTGGGCAAGAACTAAAAGGGATATTACCTGCCCAACAATCATAAATGGCCCGAAGGGGATCGCCGTTCTGCGTCCCGCTTTGCCTGCAAGCATAAGTCCAACCCCGATAACGGCTCCCAGAACGTACGCTGCGAAGCTGCTCACCAGTACCGCTCGCACTCCAAAGAATCCCGAGATGAGACCCAGGGAGGCCGAAAGTTTTACGTCGCCCATACCCATTCCGCCCCGCGAAATAATCATTATTGCAAGATAAAGGATCACCAGCGAGATCGACCCAATTAGGCTGGGTACTAAACGACCGTAGTGGTGGCTGATAAGCGCCTGAACCACAATTATGAAAGCGGCGAGGATAAATAGCCCTGCCGTGAGTGGATCGGGCAGTCGGTGCAGAGTGAGATCAATGATTGCAAGGGGTAGACCAAAAATCACCAATGCCAACCAGAGGGCCACCTGGAACCAACTGTGCAAGAAGAAGATGCCAGCAATAAAGAGTAACGCGGTACAGATCTCAATCAGAGGATAAATAAATGAGATCTGGATTCCGCATGCTGCACATCGGCCTTTGAGGCGGAGGTAACTAAAAAGTGGAATATTTTCACTGGCCTTAATATGACGCGAGCAATGAGTGCATCGCGAGCGAGTCCACACACTCTCTCTCGCGGGAATGCGTGCAACCAAAACTGTCGCAAAAGAGCCAAAAGTGAGCCCCAATAGCGTTACAAAGAGAAGAAGGAATGGCATCGGCAAAGAACCGAACTCCATTCCTGTCATCTGAGTAATTTAGTGTTCCGCTACGCCGCAACCTTGGACGGATTTCGTCGAAAGTGGCAACCTAACCAAAATTGTGGCTGGTTGAACGGAGATGAGTATCGGGACAGCTCTTCTCTTCCATATTAGAAGAGTACTCGCCTAGTGTGACAGAAAGTAAAAAGGGCACTTTTAGTCGTTAGGCAACTTGCTATTTTCCACTGGTGAAGCCAGCATCTTAAATAGTTTGGCGTATTTGAGTTGTTCATCAATGGTCGGAGCATGGTGCATATTTAGGTTCTTTTGCCGCTTTGAGTGAACGGCTTTCAGCGCAGCGGCTTCCTGAGGCGTTGAAGAGCTTTTGGAGTTAAATTGTGAAGTGTTGGTATTCATATGTCCTTCTTAGGTTTGTAGTTCGGCTACTGCACGACGTTTGACTTTGATTTTTACGTGTGTGACCAGGTTTACATGGGGTTTTAGTGATTTGATAGTTAACAAGAATCATTTCAGTACAAGTAAGTCGATTAATCTTGCAGAAAATCACTTATGCAAGATGATTTTCCGCTTTTGAACCCTCTGTTTCAATCTTGATATCATGATAAGAGCTCAGTAATCAACAATAATAACTTGCTGGCGTCTAGCTATATAGTCTTTTACTTGTTGTGCTGTGAAGCGACGATTTCTGCCTACTTTAATGCTGTCAATCTCCCTACGAGAAACTAGGCTATAAATTGTTCCTCGTGATACGTGAAGATGGTCCGCAACTTCGTTCGGTGTGTAAAGGATAGGCATTTCCATAATGTCTCCAATCTGATGGGGTTATGTATAAGGATGACAGTGATTCTTGCATCCGTCTGGGTAAAACCTGCATCCTTTGCAACTTCGGTAACCTCTATAGTCTGAATTAGGCCAACGATGTTGCAAAGGTTGCAAAGGTTGCAAAGGTTGCATTTACCTAGCCGCGGCGTAATCCATAACAGCTACGGCGTTCTGTCTTCACTAATTGCACGCGAACGGACTCTCCCTCACGAAATAGAACGAAGTAGCGTTGTTTCTTGTTTCCGATGTAATTGCCCGCCTTTGTGGATTCTGAGCGAGTTGATTCGGTGCGAAGCCCTGGTTCCACCCAGTGGTCTTGTACATCCAAATCATGCTTGGCTGCCAGTGCCATTAAGTCTTTTACAGGGACCTGCTTTTCCCCGAATTCCTCCCACCAGATATCGACAAAGTCATGAAGTTGACTATTTTCTGCATCCAATGAATCGCGTTGCAGGGTCATGTCCGACATAAAGCCTTCAACGCCTGCATTCTGCAAGATTCCACCCATAACTTTAGAGAACTCTTCAAAGCTACCAAGTGGAGTCCCCTCCCATGATGGGCGTCCCGCTTCGACATAAGCCATAACGATGGTGATGCACGCATCAATGAGAAGTGCTCGATTTTCTTTCACCCATGGCATGAGTGGGTAATGGCGAAAACCATCACGAAGATGTGGTGTCTCAGTCTTAGGCACTAAACGAACCTCAACAAAGCGACGGTTCAGCTGACCCGAGAATCCAGGATTGTTTCCCGTGGCCACCCATGGTCCAAGATTTGGAAGCTTCGGTGCAGTATTTCCACCAAGCAAACGGTCTGAATACCAAACGGATGTAAGTACTGCAGCTAATACATCTGAGTCAATCTTGTCGCCACTTACGTTATCTAAGACGTAAGGTCCACCGCCACTATAAAGGTGGGTCGTAATTTGCTTACGACGTTCCTCTTCAGATTTTGAAAATACCTTCATTGGTACTTCGCTTCCGAGAGAAGGGTAGAGGAGAGTTGTTGCGAGAAGTGAGGCGCCAGAACCTGCAACTGGCTTATCTAGTAAGAATAGTGGTGATACTCCTTCAAATAGATTGCGTGCAAAATCGTGCAGCATAAGTGCTAGCGCATGTGCACTGTCTTGCTCGGAACCAAATGGGAAGTCCACCAAACATTCCTCAAGAATAAACTTCACTGCTCCTTGAGCCGTTGCAAAGTTCTTTCCTGTGCCAAACTTAGTGTTACCTAGGCTTACATCGCGGGTACGATAAATCTTGGAAGTTTCATCGTAACCAAAGTCTTGAACTAGACGACCGTCCGCTGTAATTACTGGAATTGAAGTTACCTTCTTCAATTCTGGTAGTGGAGGTTTAATTGTCTGCAACATATCCTCAATTACTGCCTCAGCTGGGTCCGATGGAATTAACGAACCTGATTTGGTTGGCTTCATCCAGTCAGCGCTTCGAGCAAACTCATGGCGAGCAGACTTGGGGTTCAGGATGTCCCACCCAACTTGCTCGGCATTAATACGAAGAATTCCGACATTATTGCGGAAGAGCGTTGGGGGTTCATTAGTTACATAGGTTGCAGCCCAAGCTTGTGCCGCTTTAGTAGGAAGTGAGCCTGTTTGGGTAACAACAATGCGCTTCTCAGGAAGACCCAGTTCCACGGGTGAATGAATGCCCCCACGAAAAGGGCAGCGCTCGCAATCGACTGCGCCGTGAAGTGAACTAGAAACACTGTCACAGCTACGTCGAGCGCGCTCTGGGTCAATCTGCTCCCAAAGGGCTTGCGATTCTTCATATGAATACTTTGGATGTTTACCTGACCATTCGTGAAACATCACGTTGCCATTCTCAGCGAAGAAGAGAACTGACGAAGCCGCAAACCATTCGTTGTAAGTAGCAGTCTCAGGGTGAGCCCAAACGCGCTCAAACCAAGAGCATCCACTAATGACGCGTTTAAGGTTCATCGTTCCAACGGCTTCGTCATTTGCACCAGCCTCAATTACTTTTTTGGCACGTTCCTTACGGATAGAACCAGAGACACCAACTGCTGCAATTTCATCGATTGAGTAAGTTCGTGAACAATCCTCAAAAAGAATCTTCACCTCGCGTGGATGTGAAGGGTCTTTAAGATTTAGAGTTCCAGGAATACGCAAAATGCGGGTTATGTCGAATGTTGAATCAAACTCGTAGGGTTGTGCATATTGAGCAAAACCTCCGTAAAAGTTACGAACTAACTCTTGAGCTGCCTCACGCTCACTTTCTGTTTTGATTGTGAGAGTTTCTTTTAGAAAAACATACGAGTGCAATCCACTTCCTGAATCGATAATTAGACTTGGCGGAAGGGGAAAACCTTGAAGAAGTGCAATCGCTTCATCATAAGTTTTTGGTAACTTCTTATGGGGCTTCCTGCTGTCGAAGATATCAACGTCCATTCCGATAATCGAAATACTGCTGATATCTTCACGAGCACCACGCTTTCCATCTGGAACTACACGGCTACGAAGTCCAAGTCCGAAATAGACCTGTTCGTCCTTGTACTTTTCGACCGCACTCATAAAGTCAGGTACCTGACTTGAATGATAAAACTCGGTTTTTAAACCATTGAGCTTGGGGTCTTTTGAGTGAGATAACGCAAGGTATCCATCACCTTGTCCAACTGTTGCCTTTATGAGTGATGCGTAACTTTGGCTCACTTGTCATCCCCCTTGAGGTAATCAGGGAATCCAGGGCGTTGCTTATTAATGAGGTTATCAATCGCCTTTTCAGGCACGCGAACCGCACGACCGATGTGGATGGACTGCAATTCCCCTTCGATAGTCATGCGGTAAACCTTGCTTTCGCTAAGGCTCAGGCGTTTTGCAGCTTCTTTGATAGTTACTAATAGAGACACGTTTGTGTCCTTTCAATTAATCTGGTGTTAGCCAGAGACGCTCTTTGGCGCTTGGTTACACTTTGAGGCATACCCTCTTTTTACTAACGGGGTCTTTCGAAATTCGGAAATGAGGGCCAAATGATTAATCAGCCAGACCAGGAATCCTCTCGCCCAAGAGTTAAAGTCACTGTCGCAGAACTGGTTAAGTTCAATGCAAGCGCTCTCCTCAGGGACAGAGCAATGAAGGACCAGGCATTTAAAGACCAGGTTGATAACGCAGTTAACATCTATTCAAAGGTCAACCCAGGAAAACCTCTTCCCACCGAAGTCCTAGATATCGATTTCCTCAAAGCGAAGAGTGACCCCAACCAGTGGGGGCAAAAAGAATTTGGGAAACGTATCGGGCGCAAGAGCTCTGCAATTCATAGGATGTTGACCCCCGTCGAGGATGGAGGAAATGCAGGATTTGAGGTAATTGACCTTCTACTCATCGCAGCGGAGCTGCAAGTACCTATTGCATTTCTACTTCACCCAACCAGAGAGCAGATTGATTCAAACAGTATTTTAATCTTTGAAGAGTTCAACGAACCCCTCGAGGTTACTGCCAATCAATGGCTTGGATGGGTAAACGGGTTAACTGCCCTGCCTGGTGGGGATGCGACCCTTCAGGCTTTCAATTCATTGTCCATGTCAACCGCGCATATGGCGGGGTGGATAAAAGATAAGCAAGAGCCTCCGAAAGCTAAGGCGACAGATACGCTCAATATTGATGACACTCAGCGAATAGCAGAAGGAGTACTAACAGCGAGCGCACCGATTATGGATGCATTTCGAACGAGCACTTATAGAGATTCAGAAAAGCAATCCGCTGAACTGGGGAACATCGCAGATGTTTTATCGGATGACCATCAAATTGCGGTTAATCGGGCTCGGCTAATCCAAGGTTTACTCTTCCACGTGCGAGAGGCCTTAGTCATTACCTCTGACCAAAATCGCCCTGACCTTGTAGAGGCATTGCTGACTATTACTGCTGTAATCCAAGATGACATTCTCCAGTTAGCACTCGCCATTGATAAAGACATCCCTATTCCATCTATGCCTTTCACAAAAGACGTGCTGATAGAGCAACTTCGCCTTATAACAATATTCCTTTCTCATCTCGAGCTTGCAGAAATTGAATATGAAGGCTTTCAGCAACGAGTACCTCGGGAAGTGCGTTTGCCCCAACGCATACGTAAGAAGGAACGGAAATTGCCACCCTTGAAGGAAAAATATGACGAGGACGAGATTGAAGATGATGAATAGTCCGACCTCTACAGCAGAATTTCAAAATTCTTCCTGGCGTCTCAAGATAAACCGCGCGGTGGTTTTACGAGTTGAGTTAGAGACTTTAATTAGTGAATATCTGTCTCAATTTCCTCCGGAGATAATAGACAACACTTGGAATGGTCGCAAAATGAAGGTTGAACTGCGTCTCCGCAAAGCACCAGATACTCAGTGGAGCACCCTTCTTGGCGACATAATCCATAACTATCGCTCATCGCTGGACTCGCTTTATTTTTCTCTTATTTCATATTTGGCTCGAGCGCGAGATATGGAACTTTCTGATGATGACCAGAGGAGGCTAGCATTCCCGATTCAAGACACTCGTAGAGGGTTTGATAAGTACAGTTTTGGATTAAGCGACTACGGGTCTAAGTTACTAAAAGATGATTTGTTAGGTTTTCAACCCTTTGAGTACATCAACGAGTTTGTCGATGCGGCTGAAATAGCTACCGTTACTTCGGGGCATCCCCTCCACATACTTAAAAAGTTGTCAGATATCGATAAGCATCGAAGTTTGCATTTAATTCATTGCTATCCCTACACGTACGCGATTGGTTTGCCCGTCGGGGTGCATCTCGTTTCAAGCTCAAGAAGTCAGTATTTTCCTGGCCAGACAAGTCACTTTTTTGATTTTGAGTTTGAAGGTGCCTCGCAAGATAACAAGCCTTCATTTATGCCACACTTCAAATTAGGTGTGTTTTCAAGCAATAGCACACCGCATTCGAGTGACATTATGAATTTGCTTCATTCGATAGAAAGAAAGATTTTCCACATTTTGAATCAACTTGAGTATCACTTCCAGCCAGGATTCGGTCTCGACTTTGTTCCAGAAACTGGATTGCAACCTGGGTAACCCCAACAACCTTTTAAGGCTACTGCCTAACTCAATAAACCCTTAGCTATCCGTAAGCCCTGGTGTGTTAGTTATTCCAACTTCACTTAACCCTGGGGGGGGGTTAATTGGTGTGTTATTTACAGTCACAAACCAGCCTAAACAAGGTGAAAACTAAATCTTGTACTTGTCAGTGGATAGGTTCATAATGAGCTCAAACAGGTTCAAAACTACATAATGAAGCACTTGCTAAGTGCCCCGAGTGGGGGTCGAACCCACACTGGAAGGATTTTAAGTCCTCTGCCTCTGCCATTGGGCTACGGGGGAGAAAAATCGGGAAAGTACGCCGATATCAGGGCTCGTTAATCCCGCCGCGTGATTATTCTTGTTATCTCTCCCAGTCGCAGAAGATTTCTTCTCGCTCGTTGTGATTGGGATCTTTTTTCATAGCCATCTCGACCTTAGCAGCGCTATTTACAAAATCGGGACAGTAGCGATTGTCGTCGTTCTTCCTAAGCGCCAAATTCTGATCAGATACTTTGCTTCAATTGTCACCTACCTAGTAATTCCACTTTATGTCTGCATAAGTCTCTTGCGACACCTCGAATTTTCACAGGCCGGTTCTTCATTGAGCGTTTCGCTCGTAGTCACAAAGATCAATCGTCAAGGTGATGCACAAGTTTCATAAATCAAAATCGGGTTATTCTCTTCACCGTTGATCTCGGCGTTGCTGGGCTTGATCTGGCTTCGTCTGAGTGGAGTACGAGAGGTTGATTAGTGAGTAAGCGTCACCTTGGTCAGCCCTACAGGTGCATCTGGATTGAATCCATTATGAACGCTGATGTTGTGGGCGAAACGTTGAATCAAAATCGCATCCAAGAGCGAGGAAATCATCTCATTGCCTGCAAGAGACCCGCCGACCATCAGCCCACGGCTTGGCTTAACACCTTGCCCAATCCAAAATAGTTCGACATTTGATGTGTAAAGGCGGGGTAACAAGTCGCCAAGCAAATTATCCGGGGCGCCATGTGGAGCGATAATTATTACTTGTGCATCTGGGGCCATCGCCGAAATTGGGCCGTGCAAGTAGTCGGCACTTGACCAACTTTGAACCGCTACATGCGAAGTCTCTTGCAGCTTTAGGCCCATATCCTTCGAGTTTCCATAGCTAGAGCCGCGACCGATAATGACAACCTGCCTGGAAAGTTGAAAAGCCTTTACGACTCTGGCGATTTCAACTTCCAACATGGAAGGAGCTAAAGACGCAATCAATTCCAATTGCGGGTCGCCCTTTACCCACGCCATCACAAATATGAAGCTCGCAAACATCTGAGCCGCGTAACTCTTTGAGGAAGCAACAGCCA
>Ga0208622_1000988_pt1 | contig 10133 bp, 7 predicted proteins | sample CryBogCBH12Jul09_FD_184621 | JGI IMG/M metagenome (GOLD analysis project Ga0208622, IMG submission 184621) | Freshwater microbial communities from Crystal Bog, Wisconsin, USA - CBH12Jul09 (SPAdes) | ecosystem: Environmental > Aquatic > Freshwater > Lake | place: Crystal Bog, Wisconsin, USA... | reverse complement strand
GGCCGCTTTAATGAATTCACTCTAACGCAGACGCGGGAAAAGACAAATTTGAAAATTGACGGGCGGGGAAAACTGGTTGGCCGAGCCGTAGCTTTTGGCGGAGTTGGTATTTGCCCGCCTACGTTTCACTTCGGCGCGGCAGCCTCGCTTTTCACTTTGTTCAAAGCGAAGGCTGGTGGGTTGGGAGAGACTCGAACTCTCGACCAATGCCTTAAAAGGGCACTGCTCTACCGACTGAGCTACCAACCCAACAGGGCGGAGGAAAATAGATGAAAACCGTCCAAACGCAAGATTTTTCCCCGCTGTAATTGGGTTGGCAGAAATCCCGCCGCTGTTTAATCTGCGCCATGCGGTTGCACGACCGATATCTCTTTCGCGAACTCCTCACGCCGCTGGCTTACTGCCTTGGCGGTTTTCTCGTTTTCTGGATCGCCTACTTTTTTTTCAGCGAAATCGACACGATGCAGGAGCATCAACTCCGGCTATGGGATTGCGCCGAATATGCCGCCGCCATGATGCCTGGCTTTTTGATTCTCGTGCTGCCCATCGCGCTATTGCTCTCGCTGCTTTACGCACTCACCCAACATTCACGCCACCACGAACTCACCGCGCTCCGTGCCGCTGGCGTGAGCTTGTGGCGTCTGTGTGCGCCGTATTTTGTCGTCGGCATCGCCGCTGGCGGAATTTATTTTGCGATGAACGAAATCGTTGTGCCGCGCTGCGCGAATTGGACGGAAGAAATTCTCTCTCGCCACGTTCAACTGGAAAATAATCCGAAAGCCAAAACGCATTTCACCAAAATCGGTTTTCGCACCACACACGCAAATCGCATCTGGCAGATTGGCGATTACGATGCCGTCACGCGCATCATGCTCAATCCAAACGTCACCTGGATGACCGCCGATGGTTCGTGGCACGCGCTCAACGCTGCGCGCGCTGGCCGCACGAACAATGTCTGGATTTTCACCGACGTAAAAATGTTTATGCAATCGCCGCACGGCTCGCTCGTGCCAGCGGGTGCGACCAATCTCATCGCCATGCCGGAGTTTGACGAAACGCCGAAACAGATTTTGAGCAACATCAAGATGAGCGATTCGCAGACCGTGCGCGGTTCACGCAGCGCAGATATTCCGCTGAAAGATTTGCGCGAATATCTCAAGCTCCATCCCGATTTGCCGCGCGATGACGCGAACGCGCTCCGCACGAAATACTACGGCCGGCTCGCTGCGCCGTGGACGTGTCTGGTCGTCGTGTTCATCGCGATTCCGTTCGGCGCACAATCCGGCCGACGCAATTTATTTTTCGGCGTGGCGGGCAGCATCTTCATCTGCTTTGCGTATTTCGTGCTGCAACAAGTCAGCCTCGCGTTCGGCATGAACGGCATTTTGCCCGCGTGGCTCGCGGCGTGGCTGCCCAATCTGTTTTTTGCGACCACGGGAACCATTTTAATCCTGCGCACGCGCTAAATTTATCAAGTGAGCGAGCAACTGGAAAAACTGAAGTCGAGTCACGAGCGATTGCGCTTGTTGTATCAGGTCAGCAACGTCATTCATTCCACGCTCGATTCGCAGGAGGCGTTGCAACTCATCGTCAGCGAAGCCGTGCGCGTGATGCGAGCGTCGAGCGGTTCGCTGGTGCTCATCAATCCCACGTCGGGCTTTCTGGAAATCCACGCGGCGCAAAATCTTTCTTCGGCGGCGCGCAAATTAAAACTACGCGTCGGCGAAGGCGTCACCGGCTGGGTCGCGCAATCCGGCAAGCCCGCGCGTGTCGGCGATGTGACGCTGGACAAACGCTACGTCAGCGTCCGCCGCGATGTGCGCTCGGAACTTGCCGTGCCGCTGGAAGTTCAGGGCGAAGTGCGCGGCGTCATCAACGTGGATTCCGAGCGCGTGGACGCATTTTCGGAAGATGATCAGGAGCTCTTGCAGGAACTGGCGATTCAAGCGGCGAAGGTGATTCACAACACCTGGCTCTACGAACAACTGCGTTTGAAAGTCATGTTGTTTGAGTCGCTTTCCAGCGTGAGCCGCACCATCAATTCCACTTTGAATCTGGACGAAGCGTTGCGCGCCATCACGAAAGAATCCTGCGAACTCATGCGCGCGCGGATGTGTTCGCTCATGTTGCTCGACGAATCGCGCGAGTGGCTCGACCTGCGCGCGAGCTTTGGCGCGGGCGACGCTTACATCCACAAACCGCGTTTGAGTGCGGACGAAAGTCTGATTGGCGTCGTGGTGCGACGCAAAAAACCGTTGCAGGTTGCCAATGTGCAGACGGACGCGCGCTACCAAAATGTCGAACTCGCGCGACGCGAAAATCTGGTTTCGCTCTTGAGTGTGCCGCTGATTTTTGCCGGTCAATGCATCGGTGCGTTGAGCGTTTACACGGCGCGGCCGTATAGTTTTTCCAACGAAGAAATAAAAATTCTTTCCGCGCTCGCCGAACTTTCCGCCATCGCGATTGAGAAGGCGCGGCTTTACGAACGCGTCGTGGACGTGGAAGAACAGTTGCGCCAGAACGAAAAACTTTCCGCGCTCGGTCTGCTCGCGGCGGAGGTCGCGCATGAAATCCGCAATCCGCTGACGGTGATGAAGCTGCTGTATCACTCACTCGATTTGAAATTCGAGGCGAAGGATCCGCGCAATAAAGACGCGCAGATCATCGAGGCGAAGATCGAGCACCTGAATAAAATCGTGGAGCAGATTCTGGATTTTGCACGGACAACGGAGCCGAAGTTTGCGCCGGTGAACATGAATGATTTGGTGGATGAATTAAGTTTGCTCGTGCGCCATAAACTCGCAAATCAGGACATCAAGCTCGTGCACGATTTGCAAAATGATTTGCCGCTCGTCTCCGGCGATGCACCGCAACTGGAGCAGGCATTTCTGAATCTGATTCTCAACGCGGCCGAAGCCATGGGCGAGGGCGGCACATTGACCATTCGTTCGCGCGTGGTGCGTGGCGCGGACAATGCGCGCGTGGCGGTGGAGTTCAAGGACACCGGCGGTGGTATGAGCGCGGAACAGCAGAAGCAGGCGTTCAAGACCGTGCTGGCGACGACGAAGGCGAAGGGCACCGGACTCGGCCTCGCGATTGTCGGGCGCATCATCGAGACGCATCACGGCGAAATCCAAATCCGCTCCCGTGCCGGGCGCGGGACGACCATCCGCATCAGTCTGCCGGTGAAGTGAATTGCTTACGAGAATCCGCGTTTCACTGCCGATGGGCAATGCGGCGGGCGTTTGAAGCGGCGTTCACTCCGCCACGTCAAACTCAATGGATGGCAATAAGGCGAATACTTTTGTTTTTTGTTATATCGTATTCGAGCTTATCACCTAGCTTCAAAGGAAGCGCTGCTTTGCCAATTCTAGCAGTTGTATTGTAGAGTTCTCTGCAAGTGCAATAACCTTGAGCGCGAATATCAAGACGCTTTACATTTCCAGAAAGAACTACCGAAGACGTCCCGCAAATAATCCTGACGGTTCCGGGCTTAAGCTTACTAAACGCATCTTTCACAAGGTAAAATCCCCCAGCCCTTACGCGTGCCGAGCTGATGCTCGCTAGATAACTCATAAATTTCGAAAAATTAAAGGTCGTCTTTTGATGAGTTAACTTTTTTGGCTTCCGATTCTACGGATTCACAATTTTTCTTAAATTCGTTTTGAGCATCTAACATTTGGTTTCCGGCTGCCCTTGCAACATCGGTTATATGAATACTCGCGTGTTCAGAATCCACATCATACCGCAACCGATAATCTTCGCTATATCCCGTTGGATACTTCTCGTTAACAGCAGCACTCCATTTTTTCCCAATTTCTTTGATATCCATAGCTCGCACCACAGCACCAAGATTGCCAGCTTGCCCAGCCATCTTCTCTCCTGTTGATTTTTGCATGTCGTTGAGACTATCACGAATGTGATCCACATCAGATTTGTTAAGCTCTGTTTGAACGCTTTGAGCAATAAATTTTTCCTGATTAACACTCTCCGCTGAAGCTAAAACCACTTCGGAAACACGACCGCTCCTTTTTGAGAAATAAACAACCCCTTGGCAGGGATCGCCAAGATATGAACTGGTAAATTCGACCGCGTTTGGTTGGTTTGTATCAGTCAATAAACTAACAGTCGAATCTTCAGAAAACTTCTTCTTCACTACGTCAATGTTATCAGAATTTTCAATAGTCTTATAAACCTTCACATTGACGGTTGCTGGATCGCTTTGAAGAATGCTTAACATATAAATAGCCTCCAAAAATTTCCCAAAAGGCTCCGTCAAGATTTTGTTTTCTCCTTTGTTTTCCTTGCTGGATTTCCACCATGCCTCTTGTGCCGATTTAAGTTGCAAAAACAGTTGGCTAGGAACATCCGTTGATTTCATTTTGTTGGGATCAAATGCAATCATTACAAAATTGCCGTTTTGCTCCGTAAATTCTGACGAGTCTGCAATAGATAATTCCCACCTTACCTCTGTTTTTTGGGTTAAGAAATTAAAGAAATGGTCATTGCGAAAAAATACCAAGCGCCAGAAACCTTGTAATATCCAGACATTGCATCTGAAAAAACGCGTTCAAAAGGAAACGGTATTTGTTCTCCTGAACTGCTTTTTGTGTAATAGGGGTTCCCGTCGGCTGGTTTTACAGCATCTGGCGTTTGTGGTAAAACACTCGGCTGATTGTTTGCCTCGTCGTCCTTTTTATCTGCAGAATTATTTAACCCGTTTGCGATATTGCCAAAAAGGCCTGCTTCGGTGGATATGATAGAAACGAAAAGGGATGCGACAACAATTAAAACCCATTTAATTTTCATGGTTGAAATTCAACCATCGCTTGCCTCGCGCGTCCATCTCCAAATTGAATTTGAAGCTGTGTTCTCCTGCATGCTACGAAGACACCTAACGTAAAAAAGCCCCCGCCAGCACGCGCCAGCGGGGGTGTTAGTTCTTGGCCTTTCCGTTCAACCGGCCACGGTCACGGCCACAATGTCGCTGGGCTGGCCAATCTGTTGGTCATTCAACACGCCGAACGCCTGATACTCGCGCACTTCCGGGGTGCCGGGCGTGGCGGCGGGCGTGTGGTCGTCGTAAGGCGAGTTGGTATCGCGCGAGACAAATTTCCACGCGGTCTGGCCTTTGATGCGGGAATAGAGGTTGATGCCATCGGTCTGGCCTTTCTTGAACTTGAAGCGCACATAGCCGGTGAACACCTGCGCGGTCAGGGTGGCTTGATAGGTTTCGGGATTAAACGCACTGCTGCTGCCGACGATTTGCAAATCGGCAATCATGGCGGTGGTGATGGCGGGGCTGGTTTTCCATTGGTTGATTTCCGCGCGCAGGGCGGTGAGGGTGGTGTTGGCCGTAGCTTGTTTCGCGGCGGAGGCGGCGAGCCAGGATTCTTTGGCTTGCCCGTTGTTCTGGATGGCGGTGATCAGGGCGGTCGTTTCGCCATTGATCGCCGTCATGCGGGTGCTGTCAATGCCGAGCGCGGTGGCATAACCCGGCAATTTCGTCTGGAGGTTCACGAGCCAGGTGACCAAGGCATCGTCGGTGGTGGGAACATAGTCAGGCATAACTTTACTTTGTCCTTTCTTTGGTTGTTGGTGATTTACCGCGGTGAGACATTCCACGATCCGGTGAAGCTGAGAAGGGGAACCCCACCTTTCTACCACCCTTCGCCCGATTCGGGCAAGGGATTTTGGGGGGTCAAACCGGCAAAAACGGCCATTTTCGGCGTAAGTCGCTGGAATTGAAATGGAAAAACCCGGTTGCCGGTCGCAAATGGGGTCGGGAATATCGCGAAATTCCCGTGTTATTTCAGAAATTTCCCGTGTTATTTCGGAAATATCCCAGGATATTTCCGGCCGACCCCGGGATATTTTGGAAATATCCGCCCAAACTTCCGAAATATCCGCGGGTATTTTGGAAATATCCCAGGATATTTCTGAAATTTCCGGCCAAACTTCTGAAATATCCCCGGACATTTTTGGAATATCCCGGGATATTTGTGAATTTACCCAGGAATTTTCCCGCGCGTCCCGGGAATTTTTGCGGCCGGCCAAGGATTTTTGCCGTCGCTCCCGCCCACTAAACGAACCGGCCTGATGTTGGCATAAAAAAACCCGCCGGAATTTTCCAGCGGGTTTTGGGTTGGGAGAATGTGGGCGGCGGATTAGCCGTTGTTGCCGATGGCTTCGACGGGGCAGCCTTCCATAGCTTCTTTGCACAGCTTTTCTTCGTCGGGCGAGGCGGGCTGTTTGTAAACGACGGAGTAGCCGCCATCGTCATTGCGTTTGAAGTTGGCCGGGGCGGTTTCGCGACAGAGATCGCAATCAATGCATTGATTGTCGACGAAGTATTTGCCAGCGGCGTTTTCGGGGTATTTGTTTGCTGCGTCAGCCATAAAATATATTAAAAAGTTAGGTAATCATGATGGCTGGCCGGGGGGAAATTGGCAAGCAAGATTCATGGTGGCGCGGCAATAAAAACTTTTCTTGCTGGTCAAAATAAGTATTCTGCTGGCATGCAAAGAGGATTGCTTCGTCACACTAAAATCGTTTCCACACTCGGCCCGGTTACTGACTCCGCCGAAATGATCGGCAAGCTCATGGATGCGGGCGTCAATGTCTTCCGCCTCAACATGTCGCACGCACCGCACGATTGGGTGCGCCGCGTGTTCGCGGCTATCCGCGCGGAATCGGCCAAGCGCAATCGGCACAGCGGCATCTTGATGGACACGCAGGGACCGGCGATTCGCACGGGCGATTTGAGCGTGCCGCTGGATTTGAAGCCGGGGCAGAAATTCACGCTCACGGTGCGCGGCGAAAAGTCCGAGGAAGAACATTCCGTGGACGTGAACTACGAAAATTTCATCAACGACATCAGCGTGGGCGATGTGGTGCTCATGGACAACGGCGCGATTGAAATGAAAGTGCTCGCGAAGAACGGGAACAAGGTGGAATGCGAAGTTCTCACCGCTGGCAAACTCGGCAGCCGTCGCCACATCAATCTGCCCGGCGTTAAAGTCAGTTTGCCCGCGCTCACGGCGAAGGATATCTCGGATGTGAAACTCGGTTTGGAGCTCGGCGTGGATTTTATCGCGCTGTCGTTCGTGCGCGAGTCGCGCGATTTGCTTCAGCTCCGTGAAATGTTCGAAGAAGGCAAACCCGCGCCGTTTGTCATCGCGAAGATTGAAGATCAAGAAGCGATTAAAAATTTGGAAGCGATTGTGCGGGAAGCCGACGGCATCATGGTGGCGCGCGGCGATTTGGGCATTGAAATTCCGTATTACGAATTGCCCATCGTGCAGCGGCGCATCGTGAAGATGTGTCTGCGCATCGGCCGGCCGGTCATCGTCGCGACGCACATGCTCGAAAGCATGATTACTTCGCCGATGCCGACACGCGCGGAAGTGACGGACGTGTCCAACGCGATTTTTGAAGAGACGGACGCCATCATGTTGAGCGGCGAAACGACGGTCGGCAAATATCCGCTCAAGTGCATCGAAGTCTTTGACAAGATTGCCACGCGCATTGAACGCAGCGGTAGCGCGCAATTTCACGAATCGGCGGAACTCATCAACGCGCGGCAAAAATTGGTCAAGAGCGCGGTGGTGATGGCGAATGAATTGAAGGCGGCGGCAATCATCTCCTTCACGCGCCACGGCCACATGGCGCGTTATGCCGGCTGGATGCGTCCGCGCTATTCACCGATCTACGCGATGTGCGATAATGAGCGTTCGGCGAATGAATTGACCTTGAGCTGGGGCGTCACGCCATTCGTGATGGAATTTGATTTCATCCAACCGCAGAACACGATTGAACTTGGTATAAAGATACTGATCGAGCAGGGCCGTCTGCAAAAGGGTGACACGGTCGTAATCATCGGCGCCATTTCCGTCGGCACGGAAATCGTGGATGCAGTGCAGATGCGGACGGTTTAGTTCGCGCACCTAGCTCGGCCGCCATTTACGGATTCTTTCCGCCGCCCGCTGTCACCAAGACTGTTGATAGCGGGCGGCTGCTTTTTGCACTACATTCTGCAGTGCACCCCATTGAAATTCCGCGTGGTCGGATAAACGTCTGATGGTTGATGCGCGCCAATGTATTAAGCTATTTCTGTGTTCCCACCCATTGTTTCAAGTCGTCAAACCATGCGCTCCTGTCTGAAATTTCTGTCGGTGTTTACGGTAATTGCTTTAGCCGTCGCATCCACTGCCGAAGCGCAAACTGTGGCTTTTCCTGGCGCGCTGGGTTTTGGATCCATTGCAACGGGCGGGCGCAACGGCACGGTTTATCATGTCACCACGCTAGCGGACAGCGGCCCCGGATCGTTTCGCGATGCGGTGAGCTCGAGCGGGCGCACAATCGTGTTCGACGTGGGCGGCTACATCGCGCTCAACTCCGCCGTCTCCTGCAAAGGCAATCTCACCATCGCCGGCCAGACGGCACCCGGCGGCGGCATCGGTTTCAAGGGTGGAGAAATTTCTTTTGCCGGTCAGGGCAACATCATCATGCGCCATGTCCGCATCCGGCCAGGCAGCGACACCGCTAGTTCCAACGATGATGCCTTGAGTCTTTATCAGGCGAAGAACGCCATTTTCGATCATTGCTCCATCGAGTTTGCGCCGTGGAACAACATTGATGGCGTCGGCGACAGCACGCACGTCATCACGAACATCACTTTTCAGAATTGCATCATCGCCAATCCGACGTATCAACAGTTCGGCTGCCATTCGGAATCGGTTGGCGGAACGTGGTCGTGGTTCTACAACGTGTTTGTCAACTCGCATAACCGCAATCCGCTCGCCAAGGTCAACACGGTTTTCATCAACAACGCAGAATACAATTGTTCCGCCGGCTACACGACGCACACCAGCACCAAGTTCAAGCACGACATCGTAAATAATTATTTTGTCTATGGCCCGGCCAGCGGCGGCAATTTTCCGTGGTATCAAATGGACAACAACCAGAGCATTTATTTTACGGGCAACCTACGCGACTCGGACAAAAACAATACGCTCAACGGCAGCACGACAGTTCCACTGCCGGGTTATCAAGGCGGCGGCACGATTCTCGCCGCGCCGTGGTCCATCTGGGTGACGAATGCGAGTGTCACGCTCATGTCCACTGCACTTGCCTGGCGCAACGATCTTTCCCTCGCTGGCACATTGCCGCGTGATGACATGGATGAATTGGTCATCAGCCAGATGAAAACCCTCGGCAACGGCACGGCCGGAACCGGCGCGGGAACCGCCGGCCCCAGTGGTGGACTTTACACGAGTCAAACGCAAACCGGTTTGAGCAATAATGGTTACGGCACTATCACCGGCGGCGCCACGCCGCTGGATTCCGACCGCGACGGCATGCCGGATTATTGGGAGCAAGCCACCGGCTCCGATCCTTTCGGCGCCAATAGCCTGACCAATACCGCCGACGGTTACACGCTCTTGGAACATTACATTAATTTTCTCGCTGTGCCGCACGCCATCACTCAAACGAACACCGCAACGGATATTGACCTCACGCAATACACCGAAGGTTTTGCCGCCAGCGCGACTTATACCGTCAGCGGTGGCAGTAATGGGATTGTGACCCTCACCGGCAGCGCCACTGCGCATTTTGTGCCGACGGCAAATTTCGTTGGACTTGGAAGTTTTAAATTCACCGTCAATGACGGCGTCGCCCAAACCAACGTCGTGCAAGTGCTCATGACGCCGATGTCTGCACCGCAGGATTTGACGTGGCACGGCGACGGCTCCGGCAACATCTGGAACACCACCAACACGCTTTGGTTCAATGGCACGAACGCCGCCACCTTTCGCGGCGGCGACACGGTGACGTTTGACGACACCGGTTCTAATGCGCCATTTATTAATATCATTGGCACTGTTGCACCGGCTTCAGTCACCGTAACAGCGGCGAAAAATTATTTTATAGATAATTGATTTACAATACTTTATAAAATAAACCACTCCTACTTGCCACCTAATACTAAAATAAACAATGTACTATGTTTTGCATAGTACTAAAATTTCCCTCATCTTTGCATTGTCAAAGTAATTACAGACAAAAGATTTGGAAACGAATCGGTAGAGAGAGAAAGGAAATAAGTAACATTTTAAATTAAAACATCATGG
>Ga0208622_1000984_pt1 | contig 10180 bp, 21 predicted proteins | sample CryBogCBH12Jul09_FD_184621 | JGI IMG/M metagenome (GOLD analysis project Ga0208622, IMG submission 184621) | Freshwater microbial communities from Crystal Bog, Wisconsin, USA - CBH12Jul09 (SPAdes) | ecosystem: Environmental > Aquatic > Freshwater > Lake | place: Crystal Bog, Wisconsin, USA... | reverse complement strand
ATATAAAGAAAACCTTTGACACTACCAAATATTATTTTAAAGAAAGAATGTTTTATTTATAACATTTTGATAAGTAGCTTCAGTCATATCTTTAAGTCTAGGAAGTTCACGAAACATTCCTACTTGTCCAAGAAACCCAAGACCTATACGAATGTCGTCTGAACCATAACTATTTTTTATTACTCTCAAACTTCTAAAATATTTACTTCCTTCATCATCTCTAAGTTTTTCTAATGCATATCCAGAAGGATCTGCCACCTTATATCTCATTGGATCAAACAATGCTAGAACAACATCAGCATCATTTTGTGTTTGTGAGCTATCAGCAAAATCTTCTAGCTGTGGCTCAACATCACCATTCTTGATTCTCATGGGATTGGAAATATCTCTATTGAACTGACTAACTACCACTGGGGAATATCCATAGAAATCTCTAGCATATCTGAGCTCATCACTCATCTTATCAATAGCCTGTTTCTTTGTAGGTTGTGCTTGAGTGGTTTTTAATAAACCTATATGATCTATTATAACCATAGTGATTTCATTCTCATCATTAGGAATATATTTCTTATTATATTCATCTTCTTGAATGATTTCACCACGTTGTAATGCATAAGCTTTTAACTCTTTAGCAATACCTACAGGATTCTCTGGTCCATCAATAATAGTGATGATCTCTTTCATCTGCTCCATGTAATCATCATACATTAGAAAAAGATCATGTTCATCATGGGTCATTTTCTCTGTCCAACCTAATAGTTTGTTAACAGAAATAATCATTCCATGGTCTAAAAACATCTTTCTACTAATCCATTTAGCTAGTTTATATGTCTTACTTCTCTCCATAGATCTATACCATATCTTGAGCTTAATGTTTGTTTTATTCTCTTTAGATATATACCAATCAAATGGATTGAGCACATAAGCATCATCAATGAAACTAGTCTTACCAGATCCTGTTAAACCACCAACGAGAGTGTAGATACCCTTTCTGATACCAATATATCTATTGAGTCTATTAAACCCCATAGGGATACCATTGTTTCTACCATCCAATCCTTTTTGTACTTCTTTTTTAAGATCTTCAAAACTCATAATGCTTCTATTTCTTTTTTAACTTCTAACCAAAATTCGGTTTCTTGTGAGTCTTTTAGTAATTCCTTTAATGCTACCAATGAGCATTGTTTAGCAAATTCCTTCATTGACACACCTCTTGTGAAGTCTCTAGCTAATTGCTCGTACTTGTTGTATAGCTCTAATGCTTTTTCTTTTGGTGTCATATAGATTGTTTTAAATAATTAGATAATGCAGATTGATAAGCCAAATGAGCTTCAGTTTCAGTTAAATAATGTCCTAATTTTACTCTTTTTTTATTTATACTAATTTCAGCTGCCCATTTATTTCTATCTTTTCTAAAGCTTACTCCAGTGTATTGACTGCTAGACTTTATGTGCTTTAAATTACAGTTTTCTCTATTAGTAACTATCTCTAAATTTTCTAGTCTATTATCTGTTCTTATAAAATTTATGTGATTTACAACCTTATCATGTCCATTTGGAATAAGATTTAAAAAAGTAATTGCCACTAACTGATGTATAGTGAACACTTTTTTAATATTATTTTTAGACAAAGATACTTGTAAGTATCCCCATTTATTTAAAATTGCAACTAAAAGCTTAGGAGTTTTACTCTTTAAACTTTTTACATTACCTAAATTACTAACTTGATAATGAGTCTCATATCCTGGTATATCTTTATATATTTCCATAATCTAAATATCAGTTGCTCCTTTTATAACTGGTTCTTCAGTTATGGTTTTACCTTCTCTAATAAGTTCAATAAATGGTTCAAAGCTTCTCTGTGTTAGATATGTTACAGTGCCCTGCATAAATGCAAGTCTATTTGTGCCTGTTTTAACAGAATTCTCTTTCTTCTGTAGCACTTCATATTCTAATGCAGCTATCAGTTCATCTATAGTGTACTCATTTTCAGCAAGAATTTTATCTAGTTTAGCTTGACATTCGTCCTTCTGAACTCTTAAAGTTCTGCTTCCTGTAAAATTCTTGCCTTTATAAGTGAATATATCTGTACCTGGATAGGTTTTCCACCATCTATCAAACTCTGCAAATGTTTGTGTCTTCTTGATAATCTTACTAGTTTTAGCTCTTGAGTCCATAAATTCCAAAAGCTTCTTACCAATAACTGTCACCTTGTAGTTGTCTGAAACCAATCCCTTTCTATATATTGTTTGACATAGAGCCTGAAGCTTGGGAGTGGATTCACACAATAATTTTACATTATAATCTTCATCAGCCAATTTAAGGAGAAACACCATATCTAATGTAAAGCCTTCTTTAAGAAGCTCCTCAAAATGGTAAGCTGTCACCTTTATATTCATATTCTTTCTTTAAGATGTTATACTTATCAACTACTATTATTTCAGCAGGAAGTCTCTCAACCTCTTGCTCCATAAGGATCTTAGCCTCTAGCAAATATACAGCATCTTTTCTAAACTCATGTTCCCAATCAAGATTTATTTGTAGATCTTTCATTTTTATATCCTTTATTATCCCAAAAATAATCACATGTCACTTCTTCCCCATCCTTTTTAATTCTATTAAATGGTGGGTTAACAAAAAATGATTGACCAAATTCATCAGGTTTTGCTGTATATCTATGACAATTGTTCTTTAATGGACAATCATAAGCTCCTATAGAGCCTTTACAACAAGTTATATCTGGCATATTATTTAATTTATTCAGCAGCCCAACCAAAGAATATATATCTACCTGGTTGTTCTGATGTAGATTTCTTATAATCAACTGTTGCCACTGTTGAATCAACATCAACTAACACTTTCCTCATTACGATTCTAGTTTTCTTTTGATGTTTCTCTGTGTATGCTCTAGCAGATCTAATAGCACCTGTTTTATCAGGATGTGAAGCAATCATTTCACCTTCATAATAAGTTTCCACTTGATATTTAAGTACCCATTTCTTGGTACCAGGAGTGACAATATTATTTACAGTGGTTTTAATCTTATTAGTGTTCTCCTTAGGTGGTTGTATACAAATAGCAGCACATTGTCTTTTATTAAGCACTTCCACTTGATCACTTATAAATACATCTAAAGATTTACCACTAGATTTAAACTTAGATGTAAGATCTAATAGATTAAATGATTGTGTAGTGCTAATTGTACCATTGTATGGATCATCTCCTGATTCTATTGTTGCAGCTTCACATATTGCATTATATGTACTGTTCAAGGATCTACCAGATCCTGTTATCTTAAACCAACTTGCTCCCATAATTTTGATGTTTTAAGTGAAATAAATATTAAAAACGTTTGTGAAATAATCATATCTATCTGATGATGTTGTATTTATATCATCTATAAATGCATCAAATACATGATCATCTATCTTAATATCCCATTGTAACATTAGGGCTTTCCACATAACAAAGAAATCTGTCATGTCTAAGTCTGGAAGCACTCCTTCTAAGAACATATTATACATTACGTCTTTTAATAGTTCAAGCTTGTCTGTATATTTCTTTTTTCCTATTTCCATATATTAGTCTTTAATGCGTAATCCGAACTGTAAGTCAAACCAATTGAATGTATCTTCAGCTCTTGATTTATTGCATTTAAACACCTTCTTAATGAGAGGTACTGCATATGCTCTAAACTTATCATGCTGTTCTTGTGTCATGGTCCATTTGCTGTACCATTCTCTCGTCTTATAAGCTTCAGCTATTGTTTTACCAACTATTTCTAATTGATAGTCTAACAAATGTTCTGATATGTTTTCTCTATTGATCTTTGCCATTAGAATGAATTTATATGTTGAACTACTTCTTCCCAGTTTATATCTGTTTGTGTTTCTTTTAATAAAGTTACACTTACTTTAGCACATTCTTTAGCTGTTGTTATACCTGTATATGGATCTTGTCCTACAATTGGTAGGAAAGCCATTACTAATTCTGCTGCTTTTTTCTTATTATCCATTAGATTCTTTTAATTATATAATCATTAAATTTGTCTATATCAAACTTACTATCAATAGCTTCAAAGAACTTCTTATAAGCCCAATAGTAATCTGATGCTGTTGGATATCTATGTCCATTAGCTATGCAGTCATCTATTACTAGATCAGCTGCAATTTTAAATTGCGATTTACCCATAGGTTATTTGTTTTGGTTATCAAACAAAAGACACTTTTTAAAAATAGTGTCAAACGTTTGTTTTAAAATAGAGAAAGCTGGTTCTTGTCAATATTGACTTTCTTTTTCTTACCACCATATTCTATTTTACTAGTGATACGTTCAGCTCTTTCTATATAATACTTATAGTTGATGTTATCCAGAGGGTGATTGCTTTGTAGATTATTACACACTGTAGCTAGCCATTCTCCTGCTTCCACTTGACTTATGCTAGCTGCTCCACTATTAGAATCTTCATTCTTTACCTTCAACAGCTTTTCTCCTGAATTAGATACATAATACCTAATTAGCTTATTATACACTGTCTTGCTAATGTCTGTTATTCCTTCATAGTGGAAATCTTTGCTTGCTTTTTGTCTGAGGCAGAAATCAAAAATATTATCATGAGAAGTAATAGTGCTAGCAATAGGAATGTTATGTACATAATACTTTTCCAAAGCCATAGGAACAATCCTAGCACTCTTGTTCTTGTGTAATTCAAAGTCTGTAAGGAAATCACCTTTCTTTTTAACATCACCATTAGTTTTAATTGCTAGATAGTCATTAACAGTTGAGAATATAATCTTCTGATAATCAGTGCGTTCTAGCTCATATTTAGTTAATTCCATCCACCATTTATTGATGGTGTTCATTGTTTCTAATTGGTCTTTCTTCACCATAATAGTAACACCATCTGTATTAGCAGATATAACATGAATTCCATTGAGTTCATATTGCTCAATGAGCATCAACAAGCTTAATTCACCTGTAATAGTGGTGAACATAGTTAGTTGTCTGTCATAAATCCAGTTTTGCATATCACTGCTTTTCGATTTTGTTATCCTATAGGCTTTTTATCCTATAGTTCTTACAGTTCTTATTCCTGTAAGTCCAGCATATATTTTCATCCTTAAGGATGTTGAGCACTCGTGGGAGAATTATATTTATTCATCTCCTATGCGTTACACTGACCAATAGCCTTTCGTAATCTATTAGTTTAGCACGGTATTAGGAATCACACCCTTCACCGTTTTTGCTCAATTTTTCAATATGGATTTCTCCATAAAGCGGCTGATTGCTAAATCTCAGTCCTTTATAAAATTTAACAATTTCTTAACAACCGTAGACACTATTAACAGCAAGCTTTAGAGCTCCTACAATACCTGCTATCTTCTTATCTTTCTTAGCTAATGGTTTGAGCTCTAGTCTTTTCTCAAACATTGTTTTATATCCTCTAAGAAACTCTTTACCCAAATGTTGAGGGTATTTACCATTTGTGATGATAATGGCAGGATAGTATGCATTCCTGCCTCCTATAGTCTTTCAACTATAGCTGGACTATATCATCATTTAACTTTAATTCTTTTTTCCAAACAAACCCATAAATTGAAGGTTTATGACCTGAACAAACTGCATATATTTGCTGCCATTTATAAGAAAGATTTTGTTCTGTTATTTCTTTTACTGAATTCCATCTTCTTACAAACTGACCACTTTTATCATACTGATCAATATAATATTTAACTGTAGCTTCTGAAACTTTCTTTGCCATTTCTTTAGTAGCTTCTGGATTATCTTTCCAATAAGTATGACTAGATTTTTGTCTTTCTTTTGGATCTTTAAATCTTTTAATTTGAGCATCACTAAGTTTCTTTCTTGTTTCTTGAGAAACAATACAACCTGTTTCAGAATCTTCCCTAAAATTATATCCTTTTTTTCTATCAGTACATTTATAAATTCTTTGCCAATATAGCTCTTGTTCTTTTAATTGGTCAAGAGATACATATTCTATTATAAAGTATTCAAAGTTCTGTCTTCCATATTTGTGCCAAGCATTTATAAAATGTTCATTCTCATCTTTACTTCTTTTGTTAAGAAGATTAATATGCTGTCTGATTCTTCTATAAATACATTTAGCCTTTCCTATGTAAACTTTATTGTTTACTTTGTTTCTTATACAATATATACCGCTTTTGTCTAAGTGTTCTTTTCTATTTAATTTCATACTACAAATATATGTAGTTAGATGGATAGAACCAAGACACTCTTATTAATTAATTGTTAAATGTTCCCTGTTTAGTCTCTGAACCTTGATCTATTTCACTATAGACCCTTGGCTGCGGATTGTCCAATCTTAATCTTTTTTACCATACCTGAGTAGTTAGTTCAGCCACTATATGTATTTCTACTATAGCTTGGTAGATTAAGCTCTAAGGAGATTCCCGACAATTTAAGGAATTTTAGTTTCGCCATAGTGTTAACGAAACATCCCAATCAATAATTTCAGTGGACTCATCTGCTTCAAATATTTTAGGTTTATTTTCTGTATGAAGACCACCCTTAGCAAATGTGTATACATTATCATAGAATGGTAATGATTCTTTAAAATCATCTGTCATGGTGAACACCTGTTTCTTTACGTGCTTTAAGAACTTCTGGAGCTCTGGAGTGACAAATGTAATGTAATCAGCTATACAGTTACTAGCCTTCACTTCTTTTCTAAAGAACCCTTTCTTTGGTAGAGAATTATATGTAATGTTTTTCTCTTGACAATAGAACTTCTTAATCATCTCATCCCCTATCTTACTATCTGAATAGTTTAGACATGGAATGCCAAATTCTTCTTGTATATCTAGTCTAAGGGCTATTTGATTGTTTCCCTTGTACAATGGATGCTCTGTATCACCAGTGGTAATCTTATAGAATTCATGAGTGGCTTTAACATCATTATGACAATAGTAGATAGTTTCTAATATCTCTTGTTGTGTCATGTTTTCTTTAGCATGATGAATAGGCATTTCCTCAATGTTATCAAAGTCCATCTCAAACTCTAGTCTCTTTAAGCTAACCATCCTATTCTTATTTGAATAATGGTTTATCTCAAATATGTCCAAAATTTTAAAACTTAATTCTGATTCTCTATATTTAGGTAAAACTCCATAATTACTGTCATGAATAGTATCTTGTGCAACTTGAGCAATTTTAGTACAGATTTCTAAACTAGATAATTCATGCCAATCTCTACTAAATCTAATAATATGTTCTAACACTTGACTGTCAAATCTTAATCCATTATATGTTACAAAATAATGATCGTTTTTCTCTTCAAAGAATCTTATCATAATGTCTAACTGATTCTTATTCTTATTTAGCTCAAAATCATGCCATTGTTGAGTTTGTGGATCATAACATGAGCATAAGAAGAATTCAGACATAGTTTCTATGTCTGTTACAATTACTTTCATTTGCTTAATTTTAATGTTCTTAAATATGTATTCCTTCTCACAGCTCCTGATATATTAGATATTGTAACATTCAATATCTCTGATAGCTTATTAGAATCACAGTGTCCTATATAATTGTTAAAGCAATCATGCACTGTATATTTTCCAGAACTTGATTTTATTTGTTCAAATATATTATTCCAATATGATTTCACTTCGTTTATATCACTATTGCTATCAACAAATATATATCTGCTTGATAATGAATCGATTAAATTCTTCTTAAAGAATAGCACGTTCATTTTTCTATGTATATTAGGAGCAACTGTATTAAAATGATCAGCACATTTATATAAATCAGTGAATGTTTGGTAGTACTCTCCATATATAGTATAAACATCCATTGCTCTTTTAGGGGCACTATTAGACATTCTTATTCTAGTTTCTGAAGAAACAGCACACTTACCATCAGGAGCTGTTGGATCAATATTGTAACCAAATAGTCTATTATGACTGTTTAGTAGATTACACCAATAATTCTCTTGAGAATAAATATACCGTTCATTACATTCTTCTAATGTATCAAACATGAACTTATCTTCACCATATTTATTAAATGCTGATTGCAAATGTACATTTACATGAACATTGTTTCTCAATTGCCATTTATGTTCACACAATCTATTATATGTGTCTTTTGAAGCACCTATGTAAACTTTACTGTTCACTTTGTTCTGGATTATGTATACACCAGGATTACCTTTTTTTCTCATTATGATATTATCTTAATGAGCAAAAGTAAACTATATATTTGAAACTACCAAATATACATTCATATTATTCAATTTCTTCTATAAATTTAGGACCTTTTTGAACAAGTTCAATAAGAACGTTAATATCTTTTGCTCTCAATACACCAATAAATTCATTGTGGCTCCAATAATCATTGTATATATCTCTTGGTATTGCGTTCCATAATTCTGTATAAGGAGAATAATGAAACACATAATCGTATAGGTTATCCATAGGTTATAAGTTTTCTATTTCTTGTTTAACGTCTTGCCAATATTCTATATCAACAGGAACATACCAAACTACGCTTAATATTTCATCTACTGCTATTAATGCACATTTCTTGGCTATTTCAAACGATAAATACCACATTAAAGTACCTTCTTCAGGAAGTTTAGCAAATTTATTTACCAATTCTTGTGCTTTTTCTTTTGGTGTCATAACTTATTATTTTAAATATTTTGGTTTAAGTATTCGTTCATAGTAATCTATAACCTCTTCTTTGCCATCTCTACTAATTCTCCATGTTGCTGGAGCTTCTTTTCTACATTGCTCTATCCTTTCACGTTTGGATTTAGTTTTATCTGTATTATACTCATAATATAACCATGCTTCCCAATAATGATCAACTGCCTTCCTATCTCTAAACCCTACCATAAGAGCAATTTGGTAACCAAAGAATACAAATGATAACACAGGACCCCATTCATATCTAAAATCATCATATTTTGTTTTCCATCCTAAACTACAATAACTAAATCCTACTTTAAGTGGTACTGGTTTACTATAGTTTTTATATTCATCTATTAGTGTATTAGGATCTTTACCATAATGAATATGTCCTTTCTTTTGAGTACTCTCAGTAGCTAATCTTAAGCAATCCGCCTGATTAAATTTAACCCACTTTCTAGGATAGAAATATGGGATACCTATCCGTGTTTTACCAACGTAGAAACTTACTTTGAATGGTTTGAATGGACTATTCGATATTTTTAACCATCTAAGACTGCTGAGGATATTTTTTAAATTCATAGGTTATTGTTGATTTAATCTTCCTGTAACTTCCGATTCTTTTTTTATTGCTGCTTCCATCTTTGATAGCTTGTAGTTCATATAATAATCGTAGGACTCTGTTTCTTTTAATTTTGGAAAAACTATTGTCTTGAGTACATCTAGATCTTCTCGACCATACCCTAGTTCAAATTGATATACATCAAACCATCTTAATATTGTTTCTGCTTGTTCTTGTGTCATTATTTATTTGTTTAGGACCTAAAGATACGACTATTAAAAATAGTATGCAACTTTATTTTATTTTATTATCTCCAAAATATTTGTAATAATACAATAGTACAAGCTAAAAGCAAGCAAGTCAAAGTCTTAGGTGTTGGTAATTCCTTAAAGATCAACCAACTCATTATGGTAAACACAATAACACCTACACCGAAGCCGAGAATGCGCCCGGGCCAGTTGGCTTCAAAGTGTTCACTGAATATCCTAGTTGTCTTAATAAAGACTAGAGATATAGGTAATCCTAACAGCATCATTAGGTAAGGATTCTCTCTTGGAAACTTCCAAGCCATCTGTCCTTGCAACTGAATGAAGGATACTATTTGTGCTACTGTGCAAAGTACTAAAGCGATTGCTAATTTCATAACTTAATTTAAAATGTGAAGGTTCCTTTATCAAATTCTTTAATCATATCCGAGTATTCCTGTTTAGATACCTTTAAAGCTCTATTAGCTACTGTAGGAGACATCTGCTCAACAAATACTGTTTTTATTATATACCCAAACAAATAATACACTATTTGGTAATCTGCTACAGGTAGGTAGCTACCTTCACTTGTTACCTTATGGTAAAAGTGATTCATGAATACTCTTTTCTTGATCATAACTTAATTTAAAGATTATCAATAAAGATACCAACCTTTTCCATACAAAACAACTACTAACT
>Ga0208622_1000973_pt1 | contig 10291 bp, 30 predicted proteins | sample CryBogCBH12Jul09_FD_184621 | JGI IMG/M metagenome (GOLD analysis project Ga0208622, IMG submission 184621) | Freshwater microbial communities from Crystal Bog, Wisconsin, USA - CBH12Jul09 (SPAdes) | ecosystem: Environmental > Aquatic > Freshwater > Lake | place: Crystal Bog, Wisconsin, USA... | reverse complement strand
GGTACTGTAGTGGCATTGGTGGTGGCTTCGACTTTACAGAAGATCCCGCAGTAGCCGAATCAAAGTTCAATGAAAAAAAACACGTACCGGAAGGAACAGTAACAGATGAAATACGTGAAGATTTTGCGACTCTGGGTTGGACTCCGAGTGAGTGGCCTAAAGACAAGGATTGATCGAATGAAAACTAAAGATGTTGAAAAAATGATAGTTGGTAGTATTAAAGAAATCCTACGAGATCGTAATTACTACTATCACTCAAGTATTGGGGCGGACTACTGCCATTTGACTGAATCCGGCGAACGTGCTATACTTGATATTATTAATGTGCTAGGCTCAAGAATGGCCCTGGCATTAGAACAAGAAGATATTCAGCGCAGTAAAGAACTTGTATTAAACGAACTTAAAGGAAAATGAAATGTCATACGATCCACGTGCAGTAAAAGTAAGCAAATCAGTAAAACGAGTAGCCGCAACAATGACAGATAAAGCACAACGTCGTAGCTTTATCAAAGGCTATGCCGAAGCAGAAGCCGCTAATGCTCGTCAAAGTCTGAATCGTAAACGCGATAAAGAGTAATGGGTCAAGTCTTTAGGACAGCAGAACAGTACCTAGATCAATTAAGTTTGGGAGAATTTGTTGAGATAGGTACTAGCCGTAATGGCGATGATGGTAGTACTAAAACTTTAGCCGAATGGGCCAGTCAGTTAGGTACTAAATTGATTACCATTGACATGGATCCAGCCAATTGTGAGTTTGTGCAAAATTTGCACATTCCAAACTGTACTATATTAAATCAAAGTGGTGAAGATTATCTTTATCATAGAATTTATTCGATGCGCCCAATTAATTTTCTTTATTTAGATAATTTTGATTGGGATTGGCATCCGGATAAGACTCCCGACTTTATTCTAGAACAACAAGCTCGGTATCAAACACTGGGCCTGGAAATGAATAACGTAAACAGCCAAAGTGCTCATTTAACCCAAATGATTTACGCATTGCCACACATGGCCGAACGTTGTTTAGTAGTATGCGATGACACTTGGTACAATAAATGGTGGGGACATTACTCGGGTAAATCGGGAAGTGTAATTCCATTTTTATTAGCAAATGGTTTTGAAGTATTGTATACAGAAGAACAACCTGTATATGGCACTATCTTAGGACGTGGTATTAAATCTACCTAGTAGTTGCCCTGGCCGCCACCGTTGCCATAATCCCAAGTCCATTCTTGTGTAGAAGTTTCTTTTGCAGGATAAACTCCCAAGGGAGTATTCAGTGGCGTGTGTATACCTTGTGCAACAATAGGCACTTGATTGTTATAAGGATTGGGGTTTTTAACTCGTTGACCAACTTCTTGTCTAGTTGGTGCCGGCGCTGTATATACCGCAGTAGCTACTACAGGCGGCGGTGTATATTGAGGTTGATGAGTTGATGACGCTACCACAGGTGCTACAGGACTAGGAACATGGTTAGCTTGGCCAATAACGGGGCTAGGTGTTCCTTGTCCAGGGTATGTCATAGATAACTAGCGTGACCGTTTGTTTGACTGCCTACAACAGGCGATGTAGTTGTTGTTTTTGCTTTTTTACCGATAGCCGCAGGTTGTGCGGTATCACTACCTGCTACTGATGCAGTATTTTTAACTGCCGCAGGTGCTGCAGGAGTAATAGGCGCTACAACTGCTACGCCAACTACCTTAGCTACAACAGGATTAGCTACCTTGGTCTTGGCGGCAGCTATAGTTGTAACTACAGGGCTTGCAACCTTGACCTTTGCAACCGATGCTACTGGAACTGGAACTGTAGTTACTTTAACTGTAGTAGTCATAATTAACTCTGTGGTGTATTTTTAGCTTTTGCAACAGAAACGATTGTACCGTTGTCACTATTTTGACCACGTTTAACTGCTGTACCTGTTACTGGTGATACTGTACCTACACCTGTAGTCACAGAAGTGGCTGTAACCGGACTAGCAACTTGTCCTGTTACGAAAGTTTTTGTACCTACTACTGCTGGAACACCAGCTTTATAAATTGCGTATGCCATTTTGATTTCCTTTATGGTTTAATACTATTATTTATCTGGTTTTGGTTAAATTAGTAGTTGCATTTAACTCAACAAGTTTGCTATACTAGCATCATGCTGTTACTAAACAGCTTTTAAATTTAAAGGAGACATCATGTCTATTACTGTAAAACTAAAGAAATTTGATTTGAAGACCAAACAAGGTCGTTTGTTTGAAGCATTGGTATTAAACCGTGAAACCTTGAGCCCAGCTCAAATTACACATCGTTTTGGTATCAAGAACCCTACCGCAACAATTAGTGATATCCGCGCTCGTGGCTACGCTATTTACGGTAACCAACGTGTTGCAGGTAACGGCGTTAAAGTTACTGAATACCGTCATGGTGAAGCAAGTCGTAAGATGGTTGCTGTTGCATACAAAGCTATCTCAATGGGCTTAGTTGCTTAATTAAGTTTAAGTAGCACAAAAAAGCTCGCTTAGGCGGGCTTTTTTCTTGGCCAAGTTAAATACTTTATATGCCAAGAAAAGTGTTTAATTTAGAACGCGATTTACGTGGTACGAACCGGATCATTGATAAAGTTCGTCATGAAGAAATCTACGCTCAAAATTTATATGCCGCATTATGTAACAATCAATATCAACCAAAAGATGTCTGGGGAATATTGTCAAATATCAACTGGGATTGTTCGTGGAGTTATGCGGCCAGACTGATATCTGATATCCGCGAAGATGAAAGTTACATAGATTGGTATTGTTCTGGTACTGGATTCTCCGGTACCGATTTCACTGGCTTCGTAGAAGAAAGCTATGTTACTGAAGAAATTGAATCGGACATAAATAGCATCGGCTGGCTAGTTTCCCAAAAAAGATTTATTGACCTTTAATTCAAATAACAGTATAATTGTAGCTCAACTAAGGAATCACAAATGAAAGTATATCTTGGTCCGTATACCTCTTGGATAGGTCCCTATCAAATAGCAGACTTACTATGCTTTTGGGTTAAAAAAGTGCCCGATGAAAATGGTCATATGGACAAACCAGTCTGGGTTCATGACTTTGGAACTTGGTTGGCCAACGACCGAGATGGCAATGATAGTTGGCTATGCAAATTTTGTAACTGGATACAAGAACATAAAAAGCGTCGTATGTATGTTAAAATCGACAACTATGATGTTTGGGGCATGGACCATACCTTAGCACTTGTTATTCATCCCATGTTACAAAAACTTAAAACGCAGAAGCACGGTTACGGCCGGATTGACAATAAAGATGTACCAAAAGAATTACGCAGTACCGCCCCCGGTGCTCGTAAAGGTATTAAAAACTCGTACGATTGGGACAACTATGCCGAAGCTCGCTATAGCTGGATGCTGGATGAACTTATTTGGACCTTTGCACAGTTAGCAGATGACGACACTGGCGAAAGTCAGTATTACGATCATAGCGAAAGCGAAAAAGAAAAAGACTTTATGAAAAGTATGACAAAGTTAAAAGTAGACCGTGCAGGATTAGAAGCTCATAACAAACGCATTGAAAACGGACTTCGTTTATTCGGAAAATATTTTAGAACACTTTGGGATTGATATGAAAGTAGCAGTAATTAGTGACCTACACTTGGACTTTGCAGATCTTACCTTGCCCGGTGGCGATGTATTAATCCTCAGTGGTGATATCTGTGAAGCACGACGCCTAAAGAAAGACATGTACAACCGGGACATGATCTTATTTGAGCACGAACGCAAAGACCAAAGACCTGACAGGTACTACAGATTCTTTGAAGAAGAGTGTAGCAAGTATCGCGAGGTTGTTATGGTCATGGGTAACCACGAACACTATGGTTTTCAGTATCAAAAGACCTATGCTCACATTGCATCCAATTTGCCCGATAATGTAACCCTGCTTGAAAACCAAACACATACCATTGATGATGTTGTTTTTGTTGGTGCTACCCTGTGGACTGATATGAACAAGGCAGATCCCTTGACCATGTTCCATATGAAACAACAAATGAATGATTACAAGCAGATTACACAATTTAACGAAGCCAAGAATGTTTACCATCGTTTAGATCCCGAGCGTACTGTTAGTGATCACTTTGCAAGCAAGCAGTTTATTGCAGAAACAGTTAAAGATAAGTTTGATCAAAAGTTTGTGGTAGTAACCCATCATTCACCTAGTAAGGCCAGTATCAAGCCACAGTATGCCGGGGACCATTTAATGAATGGTGCTTATTCAAGTGATCTCAGTGAGTTTATCTTAGAAAATCCACAGATTAAAGTGTGGACCCACGGGCATACCCACGATGTATTTGATTATATGATCGGGTCTACTCGTATTATTTGTAATCCACGTGGATATAAGGGCTACGAAGACCGTGCAGAGCAGTTTGACCCTGGATTTAGTTTTGAAATTTGATAAATATTATAAAGTATTATACTTAGGAGAGTAACCATGGCAACAACAGGAAATTTTTACACAGCTACCAAAGTAGTTGATGGAGTAACAACATTGGTATCTTTAGACATCTGGGCTAAAGATACATTATCAGCAGATGATTTTGTTAAATTCCAAGCGTCTGCTGCTCGTCAAGCAGCAATTTTTGAAGCGGCAAAAACAGCAGGCACAGTAGTAATGACACCAATTACACCTGCAGAAGGTGAAGTTAAAGAAGGTGTTACTTATGTGTTTAACGGCGTAATCGAAGACGACACAGAATGGAGATCATTTGCGGCTCAATATGCAAACGATCCAAGTCTAACTCGTCCAGCAGATCATACAGTACTAACAGACGTTTAAATATTCATTTGACTTATTAAGTAAAAGTCCTTATACTTAACCGTATAAGGATTTTTATGGCCAAACAACCAACGTATTCAACAACAATTCCAGTAACTGGGGCAGGACTTGCTGGACATTCCTATGGTAATATAACCATTGGTACAGCTATCCCGTCTGCTGGACTCTCCTATACCACAGCCACAACAGCCTCGTGGGCACCAAGTGCATCCAAAATCGAAATAACCGATAAGGATATCAAACTTGACGGGTGGAGTCTCCGAGAGACCTTGAAAACCATCACAGAACGCTTGGCCGTGCTACAACCAAATCCCGTGCTTGAAAAAGAATTCGAAGAGCTTAGGGCTTGTGCTGACCGTTACCGAGAACTTGAACGGAAACTGTTGGATCAAAAAGCCATGTGGGAAGTACTTAAAAAATCCTGACAATTAATTGCCAATATGTTATAATAGTATATGGACCCTAAATCAAATTGCGTAGTACTTAATACAACTAAACTAACCCCAACACAGATCGAGCGAATTATACGATGGTGTGGACAACATTTTGAATCGGATAAATGGAACTTCATGACCGACTTTCCCAGTTATCACTGGAGGTTCTATTTACCCGACGCAGAAAGTGAAACCTTATTTAGATTAAGGTGGGCCAATTGAGTAATCAGAATAAAACACTAAGCCAAGTTGGATGCTTTGCCCTTGTACAATGCAAGAAAAAAGATAAGAAGTGGTATGAAGTTCGTTGCGAGGCGTGGACACTGGAACACGAAGTTGAACACGAAATTCGTAATTTCTTTGATCCCTTACGCAACAAAGGTGGTCGTTGGGGATCACATTGGAAGTACAGCAATCGTAAGGATGCAGAGCAAATGTACACAACAGCATTATTAAAATTCTCATGATACAGTGGAGAGACGAAGGTGCTCCTGTTAAACCTGGACTGAGCATTTGGCGCCCAGGTGATCGTAGTGTAGGATTTGTATTGAGTTTAGATCGCTGGCATGTTTACGTTAGATATAGTCGCGTTAAGAAGAAGTTATTTTGGGAGTGCAAACATTTAGAGCCAAGAGCTTGGCGCATGTTGAAAGCAAAGAATGAGCGTAACGATTAGAGTACCTTGGGCAGATCCAGCAAATCATAAACACGCATGGAATGAACTACTTGCTTGGACTGTAGAAACTTACGGATTACCAGGAGATCGAGTATCCTTTCATCCCACACACGATTGGATGGACTTTACATTCACAGATGAACATGATGCGCTTATGTTTCAGTTAAAGACTGGTGGCCATCGTCGGTACCGGGAAGAATATACAGCAGAATTTGTTGGGGGATTAATTAATGGACTCTAGGGGGACCTTAGTAAAAGAAATAAGAATGGGCGATTGTGAAGACCCTTACCTGTATGCAGCAGAACCTATATACCAATGGGAACAGAGCGAAGAAGCCAAATGGTTAAAATCAAAGTGCGACGATTTGGTATTTTTCGTCGATTCGGATCCTGTTACATGGGGATTTAAGATTCGTATCTACGCACCCCTTACAGGCGAGGCATTAACATTCTATAACTTAAAGTACTTGGGTATTAAATCGTGATTATACTTTCATTACAAGAATGGCGGATTGTACAGGACAGTATTATAGCCGAACACGGTCGTAGCATGGTCTTATTAAGAGATAAAATGCGGCGTGAGTTGGGCTTTACTGCTAGAGAGCATACCTACAAAGAGGACAAGTTTGGTATTTACTATAATGTAATACGTGAAATACACTTGGACTTTTATAGCGATGCCGCAGAAACAATGTTTAGATTAAAATGGCTATGATTGAATTTACATTAGATCGCACTGAATATTATCACAAGCACCGTGATATTGCCCAATGGTGTTGGGATCAGTTCGGCGAAATGGATCCTGATCGTTGGTATCAGCGATTTGCCTTTGGCACACAGTTTATGCAGTTTGAACGAGAAGAGGATGCGAGCTTGTTTGCATTATATTGGCTATGATGGAAATGACTCTAAAGCGTTGGCGCATTGAAAAAGATCATATTGACGAAGCAGACGTTGAGTGGTTGCGTGGGTGCTGTCATGCACTTGAAACTAAGTACGAGTTTCAAAACTTATTTGAAGAAGGTCGTCCTATACAGGTCTTTAGCGGTCCCGGGCAGGTTTTTGTAGATACTATTGACGATGACCAAGAAGCTATGTTAAAATTAAAATATGGCGGTACAGGACAATTAATACTAATGAGAGTTGAGCGTTGGGAAGATGGAAGCCAACAAATGATTGGATATGTTGACGGGCATGGGTTTTAACAATGAATAAAGAAAATACATTTAGAACATTAAAAGATCAAGAGCCTATTGTAGAACGTTGGCAATGTCGTGTTGGCTTACACCGTTGGCTTAAATGGTCTGCGATTGAAAAGAAAGCCAGTAACTTATATGCATACCAGCATCGGTATTGTGCTGACTGTAATCATGGGCAAAGTCGCCACTTAAAAACAGATTGGTAATATGATCAATTACTATTACGAACTCAAACAAGATGTTAAAATGTTTGGACGTACTACCTGCCGTTACTTGGCACAGTTTGACGTGCATCCAGGCAAGACTGGTATGTTCAATCCAGTCTGGCACGATGAAGCCGTAAAGCACAGTACTAGAGTATGGATGGAAAATGCCAATGGTGTTTGCCTAGTTAAAGGTCCGCACACTGATCTTAGTTGGGGCAAAGTTGATGAACGAGAACTCGTATGGCTTAAACTTATTTGCAAGGATATAGAGACGCTATGAAAGTAAAACTTATTATGCGGGACAAGGACATGATTGCGTTCCTAAATCGAGAACGTAAGAATCCCTTGTGGACAGAGATTGTAGTAGAGCCCCTAACCTACAGAGAATTACAAGAGGAAATCTTAATTGAGCGTATTAAACGTCCCGATGGTATATATCCAGAAGAACGTACATTACCCAACTTAGTAGAAACTTTAATGTACAAAGAAGGACATATATACGATAAGCGTTATTTTAATTGGATGCTAACGTACGATTTCCCCGATGGGCAGATCTATGTACAAACAAGACATACTACTCCTAGACAAGCACTTAATCGTATTACACTAATATATGAAAAAGATCTATAAACAACTGACGCCAACGCTCGAGCAAGTTACTGTAGAACACAACGGCCAGGAACTTACATTCCTCAATGGAGTTATACAGATGCAAACAGGCGGGCGGTTTATTCCAGCTAAGTCACCAATGGACGGAGAGCTTATGTTAATCATTGAGGACTATGTGCATTGGACACAAAATCAAACAGCTATAGAAGCCTGGATGACCCAGTACGGATCTGGTATTCGTCAAGCCGGGATGGTGCTACACTTTGATCACGATGCAGATCGTACTATGTTTTTGTTGAGGTGGGGATGATTCGAGTTAATGTGCTAGACGATACATTTAATCGTGCGTTTTGGAATGCCAAGCGTACCTTGCCGATTGAGCATTTAGAACGGCCAAACCAGTATGCTCAGCGGTGGCGCGAAGCGTTTCGATGCAGGCCAGATTCCAACAGCGATTGTAGCGAAATTTATTATATATTTGATCGCGACGAAGACTACACTTGGTTTATGCTGAGGTGGCTATAGATCGTAATCCTGTACTGACCGTGCCTGTAAAAACCTACAGTCATTACTCAGACTGCGAGCCTTGGTGTTTAGAGCATATCGGGCAATGGAATGCCGCTTGGTGGAGAGATTTCCCGGATATTGCCATGGCAGTGGTTGTGGAAGGCCCGCATGAAGATTGTTATTGGTTTGCTAACGAGCAAGATGCTATAATGTTTAGACTAAGGTTTAAGTAATGGACATAGAAGATTATAAATTTGATGCAGAGGAATACAAACAACAACACGTACTTTGGCAACTAGATGATATTCAAGTTAGGAAAGAGATGAGTAGAATTAGTGGAGATAAAGCCATATGGCACAAACATTTCTGTTCTATACTACCCAGATGTATAAATGGTCGTTGGTATTGGCGAGAGTGGATTTGGTACACCGAAGCTCTAGTTCCAGGAGGAATAATCCGACGATACGGCGATGATTTTGATAGATTAAAAGACGATAGATGAATAACATTTACGGTGCTATCTTTACTTTACTAGGTTCAATGACAGTAGTTGCTCTATTCACGTTGTTGCGTTGGGTGTTGGATGTTAATATGACTGGCTGGCGATTGCGTCGTTGGGAAGAACGTTGCAATTCTATGGCTTTCCGTGAATGGAAGCCTTGGTTTGCTTGGCGCCCAGTACGTACAGTTGATGGCGACGTTGTATGGTGGACTAGAATATATCGTCGGGTTGGCAATTCTTATGTTGACCACGATGGTTGGACTTGGTATCATTATGGCACAGAGTTTGACGTATTAAAGGCATGTCGTGATTGATTGGGGTGCTATAGCCGGTAAGTTTGTTTCTATGATTATGTCGTGGATGCAGGCCGGTAACCTACGCAACCGTATGTACCTAATGGCCGAAGAAGCAGAGATTATGCACACCGGACTTGAAGACATTGTGCGTATGGATCCGAATGGGCATATGGGTGCCTACGCTAAAAAAGTTCTAGACTTAGTTAAGAACCTTGAGTAATCTACAATTCTCACCGTGCCATCGTTTATAGTTAGCAGAAGATACAGTTTTACGACAGCACATACAAGACATTTTTAATTGAGATGGATGTCGTCCTGCTGCTAATTTATTAAAATTGTGCTGTGGACCAAGTGTGTGATGAATACCTGATGCAATTCTTTTATGAACAGGATTATTATTTCCTTGTAAATTGTGAGTTCCGTTGGCTACAAGTTTTAAATTGCGTTGTTTTGTTGTTTTTGAATTGGTCTTATCAAAATCTGGGTAAAGTTCTCTTATTTTACGATTATTATCAACTCCAGTAAAAGGATGAGTCCCGTTAGCCACTCTTTTTAAATTATTTAATGTAGCAAGTGACGATAACTCTTGATGAGATAATATTTGACGTTGAGATGCAATCAGATAACATGCACCATAATCTCCTTGTGCGTAATGAATATTATAATGTTCTTGTATTGTAATTGCAGTTAAGTTTGATGGTGCATTGTTAGAATGATTTCCATCTAGGTGATGAATTTCGTAGCTTCTGCCATCTATATCTTTTGGGATAGACCCATAATGATTTTTGTAAATTTTACGATAGTTATTCGTATTACAGTAAATACACATGCTGATAGTTCCTTTTTAACTGTTAGAGCTGATGGATCTGCCAGGATCGCGATCGGCACTTTTATTTAGTAGAATTTTTGACTTTATTTCCAAAATGTTGTATAATTAACATTCACAATATGACAAATAATAATCACTTATACTCTGACTTTGAATCAAAGCTAGATACCTTGTTGGGCGGTGTCCCAACACCAGACGGAATAGAGAA
>Ga0208622_1000952_pt1 | contig 10469 bp, 14 predicted proteins | sample CryBogCBH12Jul09_FD_184621 | JGI IMG/M metagenome (GOLD analysis project Ga0208622, IMG submission 184621) | Freshwater microbial communities from Crystal Bog, Wisconsin, USA - CBH12Jul09 (SPAdes) | ecosystem: Environmental > Aquatic > Freshwater > Lake | place: Crystal Bog, Wisconsin, USA... | reverse complement strand
ACCTATATTATCTTATTACGTTCTATTGATTTACATATTGCTATTTCACTTCTGTCGTCTATACAACTCCGCCAATTGAGACATCGACAACCCCTTCCCCTTATTTGAGGCCATAAACGCACTAAAGGGGGAACCCTTGGTCTTGGGTGCCTCTGCTACAGGCTCGGGTTTCTTGACAGCCTTAGGCTCTACTTTCTTGACGGCCTTCAGCACTTCAGGCAACTCAGTAGGTAACTTTACGGTCTTCTTGGCTGCAGTCACAGGTGCAGCCACAGGCTCAGCCTTTACCTGAGTGGCCGCCTCGGCCTTCTTGTCGGCCTTGGCCTTGAGGATGCCAATCTTCACGGCATACTCAGCCAATACACTCTTCTTACATGACAACTTAGGAGTCTGCTCGGTTTTGAAAGCCTTGATAGCCTTCTTGAGATCAGCGAGAGGGAGGTGCTCGGGTAGTTCCATTTCCATTATACTTGTCCGTAGAATAAAAATCATTACGATTATTTAATTAATTACGTCCGCATAATTATCTACGGCAAAGTATATGACCGAGTTAAATTCTGACCAAACCCGCTTTATTTCTTATGTTGAAAAGGATGATACAACTTGTTGCTGGCGCTGGACAGGTAGCCGAGCCATCACAGGGTATGCCAACTTCTACTATCGAGGAACTACCTATCTTGCTCATAGAGCCTCCCTATTAATCTTTGGAAAAGTCAAAGAACTAACACCAGGTCTTAACGTTACTCATTCATGTAGAAATCGGGACTGTGTGAATCCTGACCATCTTGCAGAAAAAACTAAATCAGAGAACAATGGTCCCGACAAGGTAAGGGATGGTGTAGATAATAGTGGTGAGCGCTGTCACTTCTCTAAACTATCATGGGAGAAGGTGAGGGAGATACGCAAGAAGATGGAAGAAGATACTACCTCTAATTTGAAAGAGTTAGCCAAATCATACGGTGTTACTTATAATTGTATTACCTCGGTTCTCCGGAGAAAAACCTGGAAAGAATAAATAAAAATATAAATGTTTTCTATATAATAGATATAAATGTCATACGCCAATGCTCCCATCGTGTTGAACAGCAGAGACGCAACAAATCCGCCTATTGATAAATCTGGGGTTATTATGTCGCCCTATAATAATTTACAGTTTAACGCTGTAGGGCAGAACATCATTCAGGGAGACATCAAAGAGATAGCCGTGTCAGAAGTGAATTTCCCTTATGACATCCCCAACGTGCAGGCTGGTTATAATACTTTTGAACTTGTCCAATATACCCCTGATTCTTCGGGTGGTCCTTTAAGTTTAGGAGACCCCTCTGTTCTTACGATTGTAGTTCCCCCAAGTTTCTATACTGGCGATGAACTGGCAACGGAAATCAACACATTGATTGATGCGGCGGCGGCTGAAGCAAGTCTTGCGGCTGGAACATATCCGACGCTTACCTACACTCAATCTCTCAATCGTTTTGTGTTTGTAGCACCTACCGATGTTCCTCCTGGAAATCCTACGCCCCAATGGGCCATATTCTCCCCTTTCACATTCCCTTACAATTACGCTGGAACGGTAAATGCTCTCGGTAAGGACTTGTTAAGCATCATGGGTTTCTACAAGGCTCAGGCCGGCATTCCTTCCAGTCTAACCCTAAACAATGTGTCAATTGATGCTTCAGGTAACAAGACGAACTTTGCAAGTGGATCGGCTCCTCTCATCTTTACCCAATATATTGATATCTGTTCTACACAGTTATGCGGTAAGCAGCGATTCCCTGGCGGTTCTACGACGAACCTTGCTCGCAGAGGTGATGTGATATGCCGTCTATATATTGATAATAACGTTGCTATTATTCAAAACGATGTAGAAGGAACTCGTCCTTTTACAATCAATCGCCAATACTTTAATGCTCGTGTCATGAGATGGACCACTGATAACTCCATTGCAACGATTGACATTCAACTATACGATGATTGTGGGCAACCTCTCACGACGACATGGCAGCCTCGCCCCTACCAGATTACTTTTAACTGCTACGAGAAATCCTCGGACCGCAACGAGGACAGGGAAGATGCAGGTAGTGGCCGTGTAGGTGGATATGGGTCCTATCAGGAGGCTAACGTGAGCAAGGCCTGGCACAATCTGAGCCGCCAGTAAATGGGGGGCGTGTAGGGCGTGTAGGTGTATGTAGGGTTAAAAATCCTTAAGGGTCTTGAAAGTTTTTTACCCCCCTAAAAAGTCCGTAGGAAAAACGCCCTCCTCCCTCCAGGGATTTACAACCCTACACTATACACTAATTTTTTTTAGTATCATAGAGAGAGAGGTTAGAGAGATTTCCTCGTCATTAAAGGTAGTGTAGGGTTTCGTGTAGGGTTGTCGTTTCATCCTACACTCCCTACACTCTTTAGGAGGGGGGTCGGTAATATCTTGAACGAAGGAGAATATCTCTTTCATTTAAGATTATATTGATAATAGATTATTATGGCCCACGGTTATCTACAATCGACATGGGTGCAGTTGCCCATAGAGGATCGGGAGAAGGATAGGCGGCCTCCATCCAGAGCATCGTAGCATCACCGGCCATGTTGGCCTTTGTGATGGCTGACTGATAACTAAATGCAGCCTCGGCGGCCGTGTTACCCGTTGGGCTGGTCCAGAAGCCGATTCCACCAGACCACTCTGAAGCCGCACAAGGACCGAGGCCATCCGCTACAAGTTGCGCAGATACCAAGGGGTTGATTAGGTTGATGGCTTCGTTTAGTTGTGCCTGGTTCGCCGTTGTCCAGACTGGGGTGGTTACTCCTTCCGTAGATGAGGAGAACGCCCATATTAATTTAGTATTACCTGAGTTCTTGCGTCTTGCTAACATAATCAGATACGCCCATTGAGCCATCTGAGTAGTAAAGACCGGATTATACACCGTATATGCTGGGGCCTTTGTCAAATACTGATCCACTTGATTGTAAATTTGAGCGAAGACAAAATCGGCCACTGCTAACTGAGCACCTGCAAGTAGAGCCTGGCTTTCGTTGAAACCAGAAGCCAAAGTAGAAAGAGCAGAACCTGAGAATGTAAAGGGGATATTGGAATTGTTATTCGTCCAAGGCTGAGATGACGGAGCATTTAGCCAAGAGTTAGGAGTCTGGGGCGTGAATGTTAGGTATGGTTTATATCCCAATGATCCAGCAAAAGCCGCTACGTTTGCCTTCCACTGATCCACAAGGGCGAACGTAACATCACCGCTCACTGTTGCACTTTCAAAGTCCAAGTCTAACCCCCAAAATACGCCAGTCGCAACGTTGTTCCAGTTCAAAGGATTAGGAGCACCAGAAACACCGAGGATTTGATTCCAGAAACTATCGACGAAATCACGAGCAGCCGTAGGATTGGGAAGAGCCGCCTCGAGGTCCTGGGTTGCACCTCCGAATGAGATTATCATGTAGTTCTGGGCGAGGCTGTTCCAAGAAGCCAAAGATGCGAGCGAAGTTGTCTGGTCAGGAGGGCCTATGATTGTTCCTGCGTTGGTCCCTGTCAAATATATAGAACCACATCCAGCATTACCGTCTGTATCAATTCGCCACTCGGTGCCCGTCAATACTAAGAACGTCAGAGGCAAGATGTTCGTTAGGACTGAAGGGACTGTAGGCCCTGTTGTAATAGGGTCAGACACAGCAGACACGGCGTTCGGGCTGACACCGTTAGAGGCCTCTGATTTGAAGTAATAGGTAGTATTGGGAGCCAATCCGGTCGCTACCGCCTTATAGGTTGTTCCAGATACAAGAGATGCAGCAATAGGGGTCACGGGGCTCGTGGTAGAACCTATGAGAGCATTATACGAGGGCGCTGGTGTTCCAGTGATTCCAGCAACATCAAAGGTTACCGTGATGGAAGAGGCAGTCGGTGATCCAGACACAGCGGGGACCGTAGGAGCCGCAGAGGGAGCAGTTCCGCCACCTCCTGCAGCCGTGGAGATTTGGGCGAACGCACTCTCCTTTGAGCCGCTGGAATTCCTGGCCACTGACTGGAAGTAATAGTTTGTATCAGGTTGTAGGCCCGTCGCCGTTGCTACATATAGGGCAAGGTCTGGGGATGCTTTAAAGACAATCAAAGACGTAAGAGACGCAGGGCTGAGACCATAATTGACCGAGAAATTCGGGGGAGGGTTGCCACCTACCAGAGCACTATTGAAGACCACAACAATGGACGTGCTTGTAGGCTGTGAAATGGCTTGAGGGATAGACGGAGCATTTTGAGGGGGCTCTGAGGTTCCCGCCTGAGTTTTTAGGTCATAGAATAAACCATTACCCACAAAGAAACCCTGGGGGTCTAAGACAGGAACACCGAAAGCCACAGCATCCTGAACAAGAGAGTTGGCAGCATTAAACACATACGCCTCATCATATAACGATGGAGTGTAGGAGGGGTCGAGCAACCTGTTCGTTCCCGGAGTATAGGTATAGGGGTTATTATTGAAGGAAGACATCTAATATACGGAATATATATTATTTGTTTTGATTATTTTTGAACGAAATAACCTCTCTTAGTAGTGGGGAAGTTCTCACCATTGGGGGAGAACTGAGTGTTACCAATCGGGGCAGGGGTTGTCAGAATTAGCCTATTGTTGAACGGCTTTAGTTGATAATATGCGAAGTTCTTAGAAGGTTGCACCGCTTCTTGAGCAAGAGCGACAGTCATGGGGGCGGCCAAAAAAGGATTGCTTAAGGGTTTATACCCTCCCGTATAGTAAGGATTAGGGGGCTCGATGGCTTCCTCCTGGTTGTTAGGGTATGCCGTATTCACAGTCGTGCGGTTCATGTTGTAGAAGAAAGATTGAGGAGTATTCGCAAACTGGGACATTATACTAAGTCTTTCGTTTTTTTTCTTTGATTGATTCTAAAAGCCGTAGTTGTGCTTCCGCTTTTAATTTAGTGATGGGTTCTTTCGAGTGCTTGCGACCTGTAGAGGTTGTTACAACATAATAACCTTTACCGGATTTCTCAATGTGCCAAGGCATTCTACTTATGGTTTTGTAAATAAAATGTTATCTTTTAATAATGTATAGTCGAGCGCCGTAGCGGGACGAAACTCTTTTAAATCTTCTAATACAAAATGATTATTTGCTTTCAATATACTTATTTGTAGTTGTAGAGATGCAATTTCCCTTTTCAATCTGTTTAGTTCTTGTAAATAGACAAGATCCATGTGCTTTTTCTACTATAATTTATATTTTTTCGCTACTACATATCTTTTTTTTGTTGGCCTCCTTTGTGTATCTTTTGTTTCTTCTCCTTCTTGGGCTCTTCAGGCTCTGGGCCAGACTTTTGCTGCCCTCCTACGTGTATCTTCTTCTTACCTTTGTTAATATATTCGGCGTGCTCGTGCTCAACGTGGCTCTTGTCCTTCGACGGCTTTGCATGTGTGCCAAGCGACTTCTTCGGTCTGTTTTGAGGGTCGAGGTAATTAACTGGCGGAGGCATCTAATAATAAAATATATAAATATTGTTATTAGAATTTTGAGGTGTATGACGTAAAAATCGTTTTTGAACTTTTTATTTTTTTTCTGCTCATTACATGACATAAAAATCAGAAGACAAAATCGGCTGAGCCACGAGAGGCCATCCAACTGCAGCTGAGTACGTATTCTATGTGACATACATAGTTGGCACCAGGGGAAGGCATGACACCGGTTAAGTTTAGAACACTGTTCATCACCGGCACGCCATGCACCAGGGCGACCTCCTGCGAGTCGCCACGAGTGTGGGGCTGAGCCAAGTTGATCTCCACCCACTGGGACGCAGACGGCTCGGCACCGAAGGGGTTGCCAGAGACCGCAGGGGCCTGGAGGGCCGAGTAGGTGAGCACAGGGGGCTGACGGCGGCGGAGCAGGTTCGTGAGCAGCCATGAGCCGTTGGTGCTGTCCATGTAGATGAGACCGTTGATAGCGAACGTGAGTTGAGAAGGGGCATACCAATAGTTGGGGCTGATTACGTTACCAGGGCCGAGGGTGTCCTGGGGGCTCGTGAAGAACACACGCACCATCTTGAGGTCGCCGGCCTTGCAGCCAGTCAGAGACAACTGGAAAGAGCCGTTCGCACCAGACGTGAAGGGAAACTGCACCTCCTCCTGCGTCCAGCCCTCACATAGAGGTATCGTGAGCGCATGTTTTGACATGTCGAATCTCCTTGCAACCAGGTCGCCAGCGTCCTGCATAGACACCTGGGTGAAGTTGATAACCGCAGACGCAAGGGAGTTAGGGACAGGGTCAGAGCCAGCAAGAGACGTGATGACCTGGTTGAAGTCCTGTAGGTCTATCTGCAACTGAATCGGTGCGGTTAAAATGTCGCTCGGGAACGGTAGCGCACCGCCAGAGAGCGCAGGGCTGGAGTGGGGCAGACGGAGATACACGTATGCCGTGCGCTTGCCCGCATCAGACCAATCCGCAACGTCGAGTAGGGCCTGGCCGCCCAAGAAGAACATCTGCTGCTTCTTGCCGCTGTCCTCGCATAGAGACACGGCCTGCATCAGGTTCTGGTTTCCGCTGATATAGTAGAGTTGAGAAGAGCCGTAGCGATAGCCAATACGCTTAATCATGCTATAACCCCATCCTTCAGGGAGAGCAAGATTCACACCACCACTACCTCCAGGCTGGGGCAACTGGAGGGCGAGGATCACCTCGGCGAGGCCCTCCTGGGGGTTAAAAGTAACAGTGGAAGAAGAGCCACTGTTTAGAGACGGCAAGTTGATGAAGAAACGATTGTCCGTAACCGTCGCATGCATCTGCTTCTTGCTGTTCTCGCTGGTCGCATAGTATGTGTCCATGCTCATACCCGGACGAATACTCTGTTGAACGTTCATTGCGGCTTCATACTGGGCCATTGTGTTATACCTGGTGTTTTGATTTTTATTTTGGAATATTAATTTAATTCCGGTTAAACCGGTCCGCTGGTAAAACCGGTCCGCCGGTAAAACCTGATTCCGCCGTTCTTCGTGAAAACCCGATTTTACCGGACGTTATATCCTTTTAAATAATTAATATCATTTAAAATGTTATATCATATTATAATGTCTCATCACGGAGTAAATCTTGACCGTGCCGGCCCTGTAAATGACAACGCTGCCGCTCTAAAGAAACGTGCAACACAAGGAGATAAGAAGCAGAAGGGCGGAATCGCCCACGGTGCCGGTCAGGGTGTTCCCCACCAGGGCAAGCCCTCCCACCAACCCGTAGCCACCTCTATGCTCGGAAGCCTACATGTGCTTGACTTGGCCCACCACCACAGGGCCGACGTGAATCGTGGGGTAGAGGGGATTATTCGCACGACAACCACAGGCCCGGAAGTTCGCCATAGACTACTTTCCGGTATCCTCGACTTATGCGACGACAAGGGCAGAAAGGCCGACGGACCCCTACACTCCGTATCAGGCCATGACGCAACGGCTCGCAATGCCGGTATGCGCCCCATCCCTGGATCTCCTTATCATTAGTCAGACAGACATGCCCTAAGGTTATTTCATATCTTCGGCAACGAGTGCAGCCACTCTTTCCCGGAAGTATTCCAGTATTTCTTTCTTTCCAGGTTTCTCTGAAATAAGGGTTTCCAAAGTAACCTCGCCGAAAGGGGCTTTTCCGTCAGGTGTCCCATGCTTCGATTTTGTCCGCTTTTTGGAATCCTTCTTTACGGCTTGTGTTTCAATTGCAGTATGAACGAGTTGCGATTGTGTTCTCATGAAATCGTTTAGAAACTTGTTTTGCGAAAACATCTATTATACGTAAGATTTTTTTTCTGGTGTATATAATTAGATAAGAATCAAATGACGGAACATTTCGGCATTCCAGTAAGACGCTTAGATACCATCGAACCACCTGAGAATAAATGCTTCTCCTTTGGCCTTGTAGGCTCTACGAGGTCCGGCAAGTCCTGCGCCATGCTGTGGCTGTGGGAAAACTATTTTAAGGAGCATATAACCATCATGATGACCGGTTCTGCGCAAGCCTCTATTTACAAGCCGCTAATGAAGCATACGGCAGTCAGTCCGGATTTCTACCCTGAACTAATCAAGGAGCCGATGACCCTGAACCAGAAGACCGGTAACAAGTATAAATTTCTGCATATCTTCGATGATATGTTGGACGGTAAGAACACCAAGGCACTCGCCAAGTTGCTATGTATTGGTCGTAATAATGGATGTTCTACTATAATCTGCGCTCAAGAATTAACTATTCTCAACAGTGTTGGACGCACGAATTTAAATTACATGCTGCTTTTCCGGCTAAACTCACAGATTGCTGTGGAGAAAGTGGTTCGCAATTACTTGCGCCATGTTTTGCCCAAGGGACCAATTGAGGAGCAGTGCGCCATCTACAACCAATTGACACAAGACCACTATTTCTTTGTCTGCGACTTCCTGGCGAATCAGACCTTCCTCTGCAAGTTAGACCTATCAGAAGTGCCAGGCGTGACGGGAGGAGGTTAAAGATATAGATACTATATATATATATGGAGGAGTGGAAAGATTTTCATAGATATAAAGTAAGCAATCTTGGTCGTGTTAAGAGTTTATATGGTAAGGGTGACAAGATGCTAAAGCCAGATATAGATAAAGATGGTTATGAAACTTTGAGATTACACAACGCCGTGGGAAGTGATAAAAAAAAGACTAAGATGTCAGTATCCCGTATTGTTGCTTTAACTTTTATCCCTAACCCTGAAAATAAGGAAACCGTAGATCATATCAATCGTGTCAGGACAGACAACAGGGTTGAAAATTTAAGATGGGCTACCACAAAGGAGCAGAACTTTAATAGGGTTTATGCAAATAAAAAATCAGGGTATATGTATATCCGGCAGAGAGGTGATTCGTTTCATGTAGAGATCTATAAGCACTTTATAGGGGCCTATAAATCTTTAGAGGATGCTATAAACGCCAGGGATGATTTCTTCCGGCTAAAAAAATAATTAATCTATAAAAAATAAATACTAAATCAATAGTATAATGTCTTCAGGCTCTGCTTCCTACTCTGTGTCAGCCACAAACTATGGAAGAAATGTAAATGATAGTTACTTTGTGCTATCTGCCCCTGGCGTTCAGCAGGGCAACCAGGAGATCACGGGTAATCTAAAGGTAGATGGAACGACGAATCTCGTAGGTCAGGTAACATGTGGCGCTGGTCTCACCGCTGTCGGTCAGGTGGGCGCTGCGTCTCTGGCGGTAACTGGTGCGGTTTCCTGCGGTGCGGTGACTGCGACTGGTGCGCTGAGCGCTGCGTCTATCACCACGCCTGGTGCGGTGACTGCCTCGGGTGCCGTGTCTGGTGCATCTCTGGCGACGGCTGGTGCGGCGAGCGCTGCGTCTCTTGCCGTATCTGGTGCGGCGAGTTTCGGGTCTGTTTCTGGGCCTCTTGTGGCGGCTGGTGGCTACAACTCCGTGGTTCTCCCTAACGTGTTTATACCCGCCTCTATAGCCCCGCTTGGGCCGGTTTTTACTCGCCCTTGCATTGTGGGAGTGAATGTTTCAGACACTACGACCCCTACAGGTGCAGGAGGTATTACGCAGAACCGTTATCTCCTGGTCCGCCTCTCTTTTACCAACACCGGCACAAATCAACTAACGAACAACAATCTGATTGACAGCAACCCAGGGGGCTCTGGGTCTAACATCAATATAGTCTGGGATGTTGCCTCTGGTCGCTTTACATTCGCCAATAACGCCGCCCCTATTGACCCCACGACCATCACCTTTGCGATTATGAACCAGGCCTAAATTTTTTATATCTACCGCTGGAATTATATTCCCTATATAGATATAACATGCCCCTCTCTTCCAAGATTAAGCCAGATTTCTCATCCAGAGGTCCCGCTCCTCCTCTTCCCCCAAGTATTGCAGGACGTGTGGCACCACCAGAGAAACAACCTCCCAAGGGCGACGGCAAACCCTTTGATTATAATGTGAAACCAAACATTCCGGAGTTCAAAGGCGAACGTGTCCCGCTTGTAGTGAAGCAGCAGCCGGTGCAAGCACAGTCTCTTGTTTCATCGGCACCGATTCCCATGTCTCAGTTCTCCCCTTCTATAGAGACATACCCTACCGCAGGTAACTCATACTTTCTTTCGCAAGCAGACATAAGCAATGCCGTGAGCGAATGGGCAGGGTATCCTGCAATTACCAATGTAAGAATGGACGGCCATAATATAGAAGGGGCTGCTGCCATATCTTCGGCTTCTATCAATACGGGATCCTTAACGGCTTCGAATGGTGCAACTGTGGGTGGCTCTCTTACTGTAGGTGCTTCGCTAACCGTTCCAGAAATTAATCTAAAAAATGTCGGCGATACTCCTGGTAAAATCAATATGTCCGATAATCTCGGCAATCCCCATGTTCTGGAATCAATCGACGCTAATCTCTATTTTGATACTGAACTATTAGCCAAGGCCGCAGATATCCAGGATATTGCTGACTGGTCTCTATATCC
>Ga0208622_1000948_pt1 | contig 10507 bp, 17 predicted proteins | sample CryBogCBH12Jul09_FD_184621 | JGI IMG/M metagenome (GOLD analysis project Ga0208622, IMG submission 184621) | Freshwater microbial communities from Crystal Bog, Wisconsin, USA - CBH12Jul09 (SPAdes) | ecosystem: Environmental > Aquatic > Freshwater > Lake | place: Crystal Bog, Wisconsin, USA... | reverse complement strand
TTGTAATATTTAGTGTCAGGAGGCAATCCAGTTCCATCTCCAGGTTGAGCAACAAGTACAGTTGTAGGACCAAGACCAATAGCAACTCCTGGACCTGTTTGAGTTCCTGGAGGAACTGCTGCTGCCAATCTATTTCCTGATGCAATAGGAACAACAGCATTGCCGACTTGAGTAGATTGTGATGCAGGTAATAATTGATTGTATTGTTCTAAATTAGTTAATCCTGTGCCTACAACTCCAGCAACATAAGATAAATTAGCTTCTGGAGTATCTTCTTTAGGTAAAGTAGATAAAGTATGAGCTAAGGCTTGTGGGTTTGGTCCACCAGGAGCATTTTTATTAATATCTGTAAAATTCTCAATTATTTCTTTTTGAGTTAATTTTGGATTCTTTAATAAAGGAGCAGCTTTGCTCATCATATAAGATGTATGCGACCTAGCTGCTTCTATGCCTTTAATTTCAGAAGTAGATTTAGCAGTTTCAGATTCAGCTTTGGCTTTTTCAATATCAGCCTGTAAAGTACCTTTTTGCTTTTGAATATCTAAACCAGTTTTAGCAGCACCCAACATTTCAGCAAGAGTTGTTTGCTGAGGCTTTTGTATTGTTGAATACATACTAGTGTCAAAAGATTGACCTAATTGTGGAACTGATACTCCGCTTGTGCCGATTGCCATAATTTATCCTTAAGCTGGTGTTACAGGTGAATAACCACCAATACCATAACCACTACCACCCATATTTGTGTAACCGCCAGCAGGTGCTCCACCTATTTCTGGAGCAGTATAATTTTGCGAGCCTAAACTAGATACATTAGTTCCAAGGCTTGCATTATTTGCTGCATTGTATTGATTAGCACCATAAAGTCCTAAATTGCTTAAATTATTAGCACCTGAAGCATAAGCATTAGCTGCGCCAATTTGACCTGCTGCTTGAGCATTAGCAGCACCAATACCAAGATTTGCCACATTAGTTGCTGTTCCTAATTGAGCATTAGCAGAACCAGTAGCACCAGAAAGACCTAGTTGGGCTTGGTTTAAATTCATAGTATTAATATTGCTTCTTTGAACCTGATAATTATTAAAAGCATTTTCATAAGCTGTAGAAGCATAATTTTGAGTATATTGCTGTAATCCTTGTTGAGCATTGCCACCAACAAAACCACCTGTAGCATTATTTGCAGCATTAGTAGAGGCTTGGCCTTGACCTAATTGCCAAGCATAATTAGGAGCAAGATTTGAATTTAAGTCAGTATTGCTAAATTGATTATTAAAATAAGCATTATTAGAAGCAAGATTGCTTAAAGCAGTAGTTCCTGTTCCTGAATAAGGTGTAAATTGCTGAGAAGCTTGTTGACCAGCAGCAAGAAGATTACCTTGTTGCGCCAAAGCAGCATTAGCTTGTGTATTAGCTGCGCTTTTAGCTGCATCAGCTTGAACACCTGAAGAATATACACTTGCTGCTGCTCCAACAGCTATTGCTCCTGCAACCCATCCTAATGGCATATCAAACCCCTTCCAAAATCAAAACATTATCAACTTTAGATACATCTGTTTCTTCAGTTGCATGAATACAAAACCAAACAGAATCTTCCAATGCCTCAATAGCATGGTTAATGCCTTCTTTGATTTCTATACAAGCTGGTGCATCATAAATGGCTTCAGAATCATCTGTTTTAACAATAACTTTACCTTTTGCCAAAATGCTTAAATGGCTAAATTTATGGGCATGAGTTCCTGCCATATAGCCTTTAGGAATAAACATTTGCTTGGCATAAAGACCATCAGAAAAATGATGTACTGTACCTAAATCTACCTCAAAAGTACCGACCATTTTATTATGTAAATCGCTAATTGTTTTCATTTTGCATCCTTTACCTTGTCAGACCGAATGGTTACTATTAAAACAACCATATCTTCATTAGATTCATTGATTGCATTATGGTCAATACTATTGTCAAACCAATAAGTAGCTCCTAATTCAGGAATAATAGTTCCATCTGGAAAATTTACAGAAGTTCCTTGATAACATTGAACAGGAATAAGGTATTTTTCATAGTATTCAGCACCCCAACCGCCATCAGTATGAGTATAAATTTGTTTTTTGGGAGGTACTTTAACCACTAAAATAGTGCCTAATTCTTCCCCTTCTACTATTCGCATTAAGTCAAATACAATGGTCCGAATATCAGGAAGTTGATAATAAGCTGGATACCATACAGATTTATGTTCTTTATTAGCAGGATGTTCAGAATCTAATTGTTTGTCACAATTTAAGACACTTTCAATAGCATTGTATCTAACCCAAATATCAGAGCTTTCCCTATGGGGACTTTCCGCAGAATCGCACCTTTGGTTATATTTACCAAATAGCCCTGGCTGCCTTCTCAGAGCTATCTGCAAAGGCATGACATTAAATCCACAAGCTATTTTATTAAAGTATTTTGACATTTTTAAATTATAGGCTTAGATGTTGTAATAGGGAACCTTGTAAGGCTTTCCATTAACAGTAATATTGATAAATCCTACTGGATTTGAAGGCAATGTAGCAGCTCCTTTTGTGGCATTAATAGCAGAGCTAAAATTGACCAAATTCAATAGATACTGTTGCCAAGACCTAGATGGCATTTTAGTAGTTTCATCTAAAAAAGGGGTTTGAGGATAAGGATTTTGTTGACTTGAACCCCAAATACTATTATTAGCCATTAATTATCCCCTTCACTAGCTTTTAAGTTAGCAGAAACAATAACCGCTTTAATAGGGTCTGTAACCACTACTTCAAAGATTCTATCCCTAGACCAACCTAATCTGCGCCAGATAATCCTATTTTTATATTTACCTTGTTGACCTATTGCAGTCCAGTATTCTTTAGACCATGTAGAACCACCATCATTAGACCAGCGAAGCATGGCCTGTGGATTAGTCAAAGTATCATCTGTAACTATTTGATTAGCAAATCCTAAAACATCAATATCTGTAGGTCCAATAACTAAAGTGGCACTAGCAGAAATATAGTAAGGAGTTCCCAAATAAATATAATTTGCATTGTTGGCAACAGTATTAGAAACACCACCAATTCCAACACCAGGCTGAAATTGTATTTGAAACTCATCAAAATACTGTCTTTGTAGGTCAGTTACTAAATGAGGTGCTCTGCGAACTCTGCGAATGGTATCGCCATTGTCAGTATAGTTTGAAGGGTCTAACTGATAAATTTGACCATTTTGCCAATCTCCAACCATTACTAAGCCTTGAAAAAAAGCAGAGCAATTAGACCTGTGACGATGATAAACATTCAAGTTATCCACCCATAGCCATTTATGCCAAAGACCAGTTGCTATGTCATAAGACCAAGTTAAATCAAGAGTAGGAAAAGAAATAACATAAGTTTCATGCCCTTCAAGTTGATAAGTATAAGCAACTGCATCGCCTACATATTGATCTACAAGGGTATTTTCTACAGCATGGGTACTAATTCTTTGTGGAAAATAGCCATTCATCATGACAATTTCAGCTTGACCTCGATTGTTTTTAGCCAAATAAGCAAAAGAATTGCCAACTCTAGCTACAGAAAAAGGAGCAGAAATACCATGTTCACTAGAACTTCCAGGAATTCTTTGAAAAGCAAATGGGAAAGTTCCTACATCAGCCCAAACTTCCGAAGTCTTTTCACCCAATAAATAGACTTGACCATGATCGCAAACTAAAGAAACAAGGTTATCAGGTCCTGTAAATTTAGAAGCATAAGAAAGACTATAAGTAATTGGGCTAAGAAGATTAGAAGCTGCCCATTGTTGAGTATTTGGGTCATTGTAAACAAAATAGTTATCTACAATATCAACGATTGTACCGCCTTGAAAAGCTCCATCTGAAGCAGGTAAAACACTAAAGTTCAAAGCATAAAGAGTTCTAGAGCTAACAGTTTGCGAGTTATTAATAACATAGTTACCTGTACCGCCTGTACCTGTACCAAAAGTTAAATTAAGGGTAAGCCCTGAGCCAGAACCAGTTGTTGAAGTAGAGGAAGGGTTTAAAGGTAAAGAAGTATATGCACCTTGATAGGTTTCAGATAATGTTGAAACAGCACCAGAGCCTCCGATTGCTGTAACAGTAAAGGTAGCAGGGCTTGCTCCATAAACACCACCTAGAACTGTTATTTGGTCATTTACAGCATAACCTGTGCCAGCAGTAGCAATAGCTGCGCTTAATACTGAACCAAAGCCTAAAGCAGTAATAATAGTATTGTTTGTTAAAGTTCCTGATGATTGCCCAACAATAGTTTGACCAGGATATAAAGTTTGACTTGCTCCAATAGCAGTTACTGTCAAAGTTGTTCCTGATGTAGAAGCAGTTAAAACCGCAGCTACATTATTAGTAGTCATGGTTTCTGCTGTAGATATTGAAGCAGTATTATTTAAAGTCCAAGATGTTCCTGAACCTGAAACTACTACAGTTCCTTGAGGAATTCCAATACCAAATATGGCTTGATTTACAGCTAAAGTACCACTAATAAATCGAGTAACAGTTAAAGTTGTTCCTGAAATTGTGCCTTGAAAAGTAGCAACAGTAGGAGTAGAAATTCTCCATGTATAGCGATTAGCACCATCTACTATGTAAACATTTTGCCCATTATCAGAAATACCAACTCGACCACTACCAGTATTTAATTGTCCAATAATACTAGGGGTAAAACTAGAATCTAAGACATAAACATAAGAACCACAAACAGCGACCATGAATTGACCACCGCTTAAAGTTCTCATTCCCCTTACTTCTGCTTGTGCAGAAAGGGCTGCAATAGAAGTAAGACCTGGAGTTGGATATAAAGCAACCACTCCTCTAGAGCCTTGGGCTTTAGTGGGGTCTACTTCAGGAAACCAGTTTATGCACTCCTGAGCATCTTGATAAATCGAAGGTGCTTCATAAGATGCGCCAACAAAGCCAAAATCTGCCATTTTTTAGCCTTATCTAAAGAAACCACCAGAAAGAATCCATCCTGCATCTTTTGCTCTGCCTACTAGCATAGAGTCTGGATAACCAGCAGCAGCTATAGGCATCATATTATTGCGCTTAATTGTAGATTTAGATTGAGCTGCATAGGCATTAATCATGCTAATTTGAGTAGTATTTACTTTGCCATACATGGGCATCAATCTTTCAGCCAAATTCCATCTAAGAGCCATTGAATAGCCTTGTGGAAGGGAAATATTGTCATTAATAGTTTCATATCTACTAAAAATAGTAGATGAAAACATATGCATCTCACCTTGACTTGGATTAGGCCATACAAAAATATTGCCTGATTCAGCATTAGGATTGTAATAAAGGGCTTTAGGCCAAGGTCCATTTAAAGTTTTTAGACCAATTTGATTGTAATTTTCAAGCGCAATAACTGCCACTTGGTAATCTAAACCGCCATTAGGTACTGCTTGACCATTGGATTGAGTATTTACCCTTACATAAGCTTGGTCAATAAACAAAGGTTTTTGATAGTAAGCAGTAATCAAAGTAGAGGCTACTGTGTTTGGATAAGTAATATTGAGTTGATAAGTACCAGTTTCATTGACTTGACCGCCAGCACCGCTAATAAATTGAACAATCTTAGTTCCTGAAAGAATACCTGTACCTTTAAGAGTTTGACCTTGAGCAACAGCTCCTGTGGTCAACCCTGTAACAGTCAAAATATTACCTGCAATAGAGCCTGTAAAAGTAGCACCTACAAAGTTTTGAGTAGAAGGATTAGGACCGATTGTGTATTGCACTTGACCTGAAATCAGAGGAAAAATGATTTCTGTAGTGTTATAAACCATCATGTCTTCATTTGACCATTGGTCAACAAGGTCATTAAGCATATCAAAAGCATCTTGAGCTGCTTCTGGAGTAGGAGTTTCTCCAGCTTCTAATGCGCCAATATCTTTTAAAGCTCGGCTAATAATGTCTATTGGCTGTGTCATTTTATTGTCCTGGTGTAAAAGTATCAGCTAACCAAGGAAACTCGACTTTATTATCGCTATCCATAACTTGTAATTGTGCTTCTAGATTTGATTTTATTGCATCTTTAGCAATCCAATCAATTAAATTTGACTCTTTAATTTGCTCAAAAGGCATATTAACTGCGCCTTCAGCAAAGTAACCATTTCCTTCGCTTTCAACAAAATTTTGTCCATCAGTTGCTTTAACATAATATTTAACCCCTTTGCAATCAGCAAATAGTTCAAGTATTTTCCATTCAAAAGTAATCATTATCCTAATAATGCTTTTATTTCATCAGCAGTTATTTTATTCATTAACCTACAATCCAAACAGTTCCATTATAAAAAACAGGGATTGTTATTGCTCCACCACCAACTACGGCTGAACCAAAAGTAGGAGTTAAAGCATTAGAAACAAAAGCCTTCATGCCTGTTGTTCCTGTGGGCAATCCAGCTACTGTATAGACAGATGCAACCAATACACCGCTATTAGTTGTTACTCCTGCTGAACCATCGATAACGAATGACATAATCTATCCTTAAATAGCCACTAATTCGGCAGTAGTTGTTGCACTAGCAATAGAAGCACGACCAGCAGTTAAACTAGCTGTAAAGTCTGCATCGCTAACAGCATTATCAATTCCAGCCAAAGTATTTAGTTGTCGCTTTTGGGCTTCTTCTACAGCTTTAGCATTAAATTGAGCAAGTTTGATAGCTTTAGCTTTTTCAAAGTTTACTGTTACTGTTGAGCCTGACAACTCCCAAGCATCAAAAAAAGACGAATCTGCGCCTTGTGGCAAAGTGCTGTCATCAACAATAATTGCGCCAGCAGGAGCATCTTTTGACAATACTTCATTGATAGGAAGTTCGCCAGTAGGGATGCAAACTGATACACCGCCATTGTCGTTAGTAAAAATAATTGCTTGTGTCATTTTGTTTCCTTTAAATTATCTATAAACTACAAGGCTTGCTGTGCAGTTATCTTGTCCAGCACCGCTAGTTCCTGATTGAAAAAACATACCTACAGATGTTGTAGACCTTTGGTTTGGTGTTGTTGAGCTTGTGGTGTATTCACCTAAAAAACCGCCCAAAACACTTAAATAACAACCACCAGTAATTGCTACAGCATATTTAGCATCTGACATGGCATTTGTAAAATTAACAATATAAATACCTGTTCCAGATCTTGTTACTGAAGAAACATTGTAAGAACCATTAATTGCTGGTGTTCCTGTTCCATTGTAATTTACATAAGCCTTTGCACTACCATAAATGGCATTATCCATTGCTGTGCTATTACCAGCACCATCTTGTATTGTGTCTGCGACTATTGTTCCTGCCATGATTTATCCTTATGAACTAAAAATTGCAACATAACCATAATTCACATTGGCTTGTGATGCACCATAATATGCCGCATTAATACACTCAAAAGTGGTAGTTGTTGGTGTACCTTGTTGCCTTAAATTTTTATCTGAACAAGTAACTGCACAATAATTTGCATTAGCCATTGCAGTTGTAAAATTAACCGTGTAATCTCCAGTTGCATTATATGTAATAGAACTAACATTAAAAGAACCATTAATTGTTGTTGTTCCTGTAAAATTTACCCATGCTTTAGCAATACCTAAATAAGCATTTTGAGTACTAAATAAACCTGTATCTGTATTAATTGTGTTTGCTACTAATGTGCCAGCCATAGTACGCCTTTCTGTTTATTAATCATATAAATCTCCTTAAACGATAGCCCAGCGTGAGCCAGTTGGTATAGTAACAGTAACGCCTGCATTAATAGTAACAGGGCCTGCCGTTATTGCATTCTTACCAGAAGTAATAGTGTAACTATAATTTACAGTTTTACTATTCTCAAAGAACACTTGATCTGTATACCCACCCCTAGCAGAGCCAGCTACAAGTTTTGTTAACTCACCAGCTGTTACTCGCTGCTGTACATAATCACTTGTAGAAAATGCAATAGCAGTAGTGCCTTCTTGAGCACGCACTATAGTAAAGGTATCTGTTGTTCTAGCTGTTACAAGAACAATCTCAGAGTTACCTGTAGAAAAACTTTGTAATGTAATAAGGAAATAATCCTGATTACTAGTTATTGTGGGAAACACAGCACCAGTGCCTGTAGCCACAGTCAAAGACGTTGCACTACTGGTTATACCAGAGGCTAGTGTTGTTGCTGCGTTGTTTGAATAGAGAGCACTCATGTGTTATCCTAGTGTAGTATTGTTAAGTACAAATCCATTAATAACCCGAGACCCTCTAATCAAAGAGCGTAGCATTGTTACTGTGCTAGTTACAACACCAGTCAATGTAAGCTTAGCTTTAATAAGACTAACAAACATTGATACAGTCATTGGGGATGTTAAAGAATTTATTGGTAAAGTACCATCCGGAGTATACACCAAAGTAACTGGTTCAAATACATCGCTTTGCTCTGGTCTTGTAAACGGAGGGGCCTGATAGTCGGCTACACCACGTACAAAGTCTTGTGGTTGTCTAGGTTCCCAATCGTCTTTGCAGACCATAAACCCATCCCACCTTTGTCGTAGTTCTGTATTTTTATATTTACGACCACATGCCTCACAAATTACTAACCAAAGACCTCTTGTATAATTACTTTGATAACTCATGTGTTACACCAAACTAGCATCATATACTGGTAGATCACCTACTCCTGTATATGTGTTACCTTGTGATGTTGTAATAGTCATTTCTAATCTATATGTTACTTCACTGATACCGTTAGCTACTCGTTGTGATGCTGTAGAATTAACAATAACAGTACTGCCAACAAGAATAGTAGACGGGCTTGGATCAACACCATTCATTACTATTACAGAACAAGTAGCTGTAGAAATTGTTTCAGACGGAGATAACACTTGAGAAAAGTCAAATGTAAATAGCTCGGACTCAGTAGTAATCTTGTATGAAAAACTATCAGCCATTTGTATCGCCTTTAAATAATAATATGATACGTGATTTAATAATAGATAAAGATCGTTTAGCAACTTGTACTACCAGTGTAGTATTGTGTGCAATATTTATTAATCTTTTCTTTGGTTCTACAATAAATGTAAATTTAGCAACTGCACCAAACTTTTTAACATACTCAGCAACAGTAGTTATAGTACTAGTAGAAACATATATAAGTGTTGTTTTTACAAACTTAATAAGACTGTTTACAGTAACTGATAGGATTGTTAAAATCTTATTAGTTTGTTTTAAAATAAAAACAGTTTGTGTTACTGCATATGTAATATATTTAGAAAGTGTAAGATGGTTTAGTAATGTACTAACAACAGGTTCAACATAATTAATTAATTTAAAAACACGTTTAATATTTATAACAGTTGAGGTACAATAATATGATATAGATATTAAATGCTGTGCTATATCATTTAACACTACTATGCTTATATCATTAATAATAGCAAAGTATTTATTTACTAATTTAACTATTGTACCAGAACTAGTAGATATATATAAAATAGTTGTACTTAAAAACTTACGAAAGGTTATTGTACTAGTTGATGTATAAGTTAATAACTTACGAATGTTTGTAAGTAAAGTAATAACACTTGTTGATAAATAAGTTACTGTTTGTTGTACTAATCGACTAGTACTGCCCGCAAATGATGTGGATGAAAAAGAAGATCTACCAAACATTAAACAACTACCCAACGACTGCCTGTTGAAACCGTAACTGTTACACCTGTATTAATTGTAACTTTACCTGCGGTTATTGCATTGTAATTTGTAGGAATTGTATAACTGATAGCAATGGTTGTAGGATTTAAAATAAGACCCCCAACAATTAATCCACCAGAAGATGGTGTTATTGTATCGCTAGTTTGGTCTAAATTCATTGCCATATTAGCAGTCCTCTGCGCCTACGTAATCAGTAAAAGTCTTGAGGACCTCATAGATTGCAGGAATTAAATCACCTTTTAAGTCCTCAATAGCGATGTAGTGTGCGTTCTCTTTAACTGTTGCCATGTTGTTTTGGCGAGCTTCTTCGTTAAAGTAGATAGCTACTTGCACTTGAATTTGGTCTTTAGTACCAAAAAAGTTAGTGATTCTAGCGTATGCTTGTGGGGCTGGTACGCCAAATTGTGTTTCTACTGATAGTTTTAGTGCCATGATTGCTCCTAGTTAAAATGTCATTTCTGCTGTTTCGGCTTTAGCTACCCAACGAATAGTTGTTGAAGCCTGTCCTGTTACTGTTATTGCTAATCCACCATTGGTTGTATCTGCGGTTGCTGTCACAGTCCAAGTTGATGCTCCTGCGTCTGCTGCCACAATAGTAGTTACAACAGAACCTACAATCGCTGTAGTTCCTACACCAGCACCACGTTTAATAGCACCTTCTAGTTTCCAAGCCTTTGTGTTTCCTGCGCCAGTTACTCCAGCAATAACGCTTACTTTAAAGTAATAAGCAGAGTTATTAGGTAGTATTACTTGGTTTGTTGTTCCTGCGGCTGATGAATCTGAACAAAGAACAGTAGCGGTTGCGTCCGTAGTTTGTCT
>Ga0208622_1000930_pt1 | contig 10648 bp, 7 predicted proteins | sample CryBogCBH12Jul09_FD_184621 | JGI IMG/M metagenome (GOLD analysis project Ga0208622, IMG submission 184621) | Freshwater microbial communities from Crystal Bog, Wisconsin, USA - CBH12Jul09 (SPAdes) | ecosystem: Environmental > Aquatic > Freshwater > Lake | place: Crystal Bog, Wisconsin, USA... | reverse complement strand
TGAATCCTCTTCGCAGTCAATGGGTTCAACCTGGACGAGCGCACGCATTTGGACAGAGAACAAGGCAACCTTCCAGTACGGTCAGCTCGAAGCCCGAATCTGGATGCCAGCTGGTTCTTTCAACTGGCCAGCATTCTGGATGATGGGTGCGAGCTACGGTGCTCCAACCAACCCAACGCCATGGCCAATGACTGGTGAACTCGACATTGCTGAAGGTCTCCAGGGCAACAGCCAGGACCAGGCCACGATTCACTCAAACATTCCCGGTACGACAACCGACTGGGGCGAAGGAAGCGGTCTGACCCAGGTTGCTCCAATTACCGGTTCCGCTATGACCAGTGGTTGGCACACCTACGGCATCCTCTGGCAGCCAAACTTCATTGCCTTCACTCTTGATGGCAAGGTATGGGCCGAGGACACCTACAACCCAGCGACTACTGACGTAACTCAGACCACGCTTACTTCAACTGGCTCAACCGTCAGTGTTACCTCAGGTCCCGGCACTTCAATTTCGTCAGAAGGTGGAAACTGGCCATTCAATGCGCCATTCTTCATCATCTTGAATGACGCAGTTGGTGGTGTGTCTTCCCCTATTGCTCCTAATGGTTCTTCAGGTCAGATGAAGATCAACTGGATCAAGTACTACAAGTACAACAACTACGGAACAACAACGGCTCAGCCAGCTTCCTAATTGGACTTCTGCGCAAGCAGAAGAGTCGGTACACAAAAACCCCGCGGACTTCGGTTCGCGGGGTTTTTGTGTACAAGCAAGATCCAATGCGCTCCAGGGGGTCAACCTAGACTTTGCCCAACTAGGAGGTGCGCTGACAATGACGTCAACACTTGAAATCTGGAAAGATGCGCAACCCACACTGAGTGACGGTGTGATCACTATTCGTCCGTGGAACTCTTCGGACATCGAATGGGTGTACGGCACCTGTCAAGATGAAGCAATCCAGCGTTGGACGAGAGTTCCTAGTCCCTATTCGCGCGATGATGCTGAACACTTTGTGATTACCCATGCTGGCAACTCGTGGGACGCCGGAGTGGGAGCTCACTTCGCCGTTGTAGCAAGTGAGGACGAAGGCCTCGTAGGGTCAGTCGCGCTTTCAGATGTGCGCACTTTCGACCGGGTGAGTGAAGGTGGTTTCTGGACAGTCCCTGAGTCACGGGGTCAAGGTCTCACGACACGGGCGCTGTCGCTGCTTACTCATTGGGCAATTGAAACAGCGGGATTCGTCCGTCTGGAGCTCAACATTGAGGTTGAGAACGCCGCCTCGCGAGTAGTTGGCGAACTGTCTGGGTACCAACTCGACGGAGTATTTCAAAAGAAGATCTGGAAGCACGGCGCGCATCGCGATGTTGCGCTGTATTCCTATGTTCGCTAACGAGCGCTACCTAGCAATTAGCACCGGGTGAACCGTAGAGAACGCCGTCAGGGCAAGTCGCTCCGGTGAAGGTAGCCAGTGACGCGCCCGCCACACTCAAGAGACGCGCGCCCGACAGGTTGGCGTTGGTGAAGTTGGCGTTGGTGAAGTTGGCACCTTCGAAGTCAGCGTTCGTGAGGTTCGAACCCGTTAGGTCAGCACCAGTGAAGTCGACCTGCTCGAGGTTGGCGCTGGCCAAGTTGGCGTTCGTCAGCGATGCGCCGCTAAATGATGACCCAACCAGCTTGGCGCCCGCTAGGTAGATGCCCGACAACGTCTGATTCGAGAAGGTGAGTCCGGGCAGCTGAGCGCCACCAATGCTGGCGCCTGGGCCAACGAGGTAGGCAACGGGGTTGCCCTGGTAGGAGCCATTCGCAATTTCCCAGTTCGTGGGGAGCGAGGCGGGGGTACCGACTAAGTAGGCCGAAATAACACCTGTCAACGTCGCTCCGGTGAAGTTCGCACCCGTCAACGTAGAAGACGAAATCGAAGCACCTTTCAAATTGGCATTCGTGAAATTCGTGTTCGTCAAGTTCGCACTGTAGAGGATGGCCCCCGAGAGGTTCGCACCAGTCAGATTGGCGCCGGTGAGGTTGGCGTTCGCTAAGTTCGCCATTGGGCCTACCAAATACCCTTGGGCCAAGGTCCAGCCTGCGGGTAGCGCTGAGGGCTTACCAACAATGTTTCCCGACGTTACGCCTGAGAGTTTTGCTGTCTTGAGGTTGGCACCAGTCAGATTGGCGCCGGTGAGAATCGCGTTCGTGAAATTCGCCCCCGCCAGATTGCCCGACACGGCCTTGGTGCCCTTGGGACACGTGTGCGCGCTGAGCGACACCTTCGAAAGGATCCCGGATTGAACGCAGCCAAAGTACTTGGTCGATGTCGCCCCCGCCTGGGACATTGGGAGTGCCAAGGTTGCCAGGCCCAAGGTCAGCGCTGCTCCAGCGGTCAAGTTCTTCAATAGTTGCGTTTTCATCGTTCCACCTTTCTCAGCAGAATACTTTCAGTTTCGGTACTACTTCAAAAACTGGAGATTGGTTTGATTTATGACTTCGTAAGTCGAGTCAGGATGAGCGCCAAGTCATTACCACCAGGTCCCGGGTAGGCGTACTGATTGCTCTGCGTTACCCAGCCGGTGAATCGAGCGGTCGAGTACACGTCCCAGTCAGCACCGTACAAAATCGGTGCAGCCGGCACGTCGGTGCTCATAATCGCTGACAAGTTATTTACCTCTGTCTGGAACTGCGGCGTGCCGGGCTTGGCGGCGGCGAGTTGAACAAGGTCGGTTTGGGCTGCGGAGTTTTCGTACTGACCATAGTCAGTTGAACCCGAGGTCTGTGACGACGATTCGAGCCAGTTCTGGAACTGGGTGAACGGGTTCGTGCCACCCGCACCCCAGTGAATAATCGCATCAAAGTTGTGCGAGAAAATGTTCGCGTTCCACTGGCCGGTGGTCATGCCCAGTGACGTCACGTTGATGTGGTCAGCTTGGAGTTCATTTGATACCAGCTGCATGTCTTCGGCGTAGTCCGAGTACCCAGTTGGGTCTTGGACGGCGAAGGTGCACTCAGTGTTCGCCGGTAGGCCAGTAGCGGCCTGGGCCTTAGCGCTGGAAACTTGGAAATAGTTGTTCGAGTCCAGGGTGTAGCCCGCTGCTTCGAGGTAGGTCTTCACCTGGCTCGACGACCAGCCGTTCAACGGCAAGTTGTTCTTGTAAGAACCTTCATACTGTGACTGCAGTGGCATAAGACCACTACTTGAAGTAGCGGGAAGTTCGTAGCCAGTTTCACCAATTTTGGCGAGCTGGTTGCGGTTCACCGCCATAGAAATAGCGTTTCGGAACGTGGGGTCGGCGAGGCAGTCGGTACGTCCGTCGGGAGCTGAAGGACTGACGTTGAACCACAGCGTCACCGTTGATCCCGGCGGGTAGTAGAAGTGGTTGGTCGCTGGATTGGCTGAAACAAACGTTGCCTTAATTGACGGAATGTCGTTACCGGCCCAGTCGAGCTGGTGCGCGAGGAGCGCTTCAGTAGCGGCCGAGTTCGATGCGTAGTAGGGGATGTCTACTTCAGTGACGTACGGCTTCTTCGTAATCGCCCAGTGCTTGGACAGGGTGTAGCGCATGAGTTGTGCGCTGTAACTGGTTGGCAAGTAAGGGCCATTGCCAATGACGTCGTTGTTGGGCAGAATGATACTGCCGCTCGTGATCATGCTCGACTTTGGAAGTCCCGGGTCACCAGTCACCGGGAAAATGAGGATGCTGCCCAGTGCCTGTTCGTTGGAATACTGCGGTGTGGCGTAGGTAAGCGTCACGGTGGTGGCAGTAAAGGTCGCGGGCTGCGCCAACGTCGGCGCGCCAAAGACGTTCATCGAGGCGTCATTGTTCATTGCGTTGAACTCGTTAGCCACGTCTTGGGCCGTGAGTTTTACGCCATTGCTCCACTCCGCCTTGGGGTTAATAGTGAAGGTGACACTCTGACCAGTGGGCGAAAAGACTTCACTAGTGGCGAGCCACGGATACTGAACGTTCGGATTAAGAGTGTCGAACTGAATGAGCGGTTCGTACGAGAGCGAGTTAGTCGACATCTGAGTGCCCGTCGACTCGTAGTTCGCCGGGTTGAAGTTGTTCGTGAAGGTCACCCCGACGTTGGTCTCTTCGGTGAGTACGGTCGGATTGGCGACCGATGCCCCAACACTCGATGAAAGCGCCACGACGCCCGTGGACAGGCTCGCGAGCGCTACCGCAATCGTCAGATACTTACTTTTCACTGGTTTTTCTCCCTCGCTTGGAAAGCGAACATTCACATCAGTACACCGAATGTGGCCTACGAGCGCTCGTACCTGAGACATTCGCCACTCACTTCTACGGGCGAAAGCTGGTCCTCGGTACGGTGCTGTGTACGCGATACTAACGCCCTACTTTGCAAAGACCTTCCGGATAGGCGGATTCACCGGCATTTTGAAAGTAACGCTTCTTTCACGCCCCGAAATTTCAAGGCAGCACACACTCTGTTGCTTTGCTAGGAACAGCCGCAGGACGAGCGGACCACCATATATGTAGGCAGCATCACCACCGAACCGGTTTCGAGAATTCCGTCCAGCAGCCCCACCACGGCCTCCACCGCAGTCGCCCCCAGCTCTAAGAATGACTGGTGCACCGTAGTGAGACCGGGGGTACTCTTTCTCGCCATAGGAATATCGTCAAAGCCAGTGACGATGATGTCTTGTGGCACCTGTAAGTGTTGCTCCTGCAAGGTGTGAATTGCGCCAACGGCCATTTGGTCATTCGCACTAACGAACGCTTGCGGCAGTGGGCTCACCATTGCGAGGCGGCGTTCGAGTTCGTCTTGGGCCCGAAGCATTGAGAACTCCCCCGCCAAGATGTTTTCAGTTCGCACCGTCCCACCAACCGAGCGAACAGCGTCGGTGAACGCATCAAACCGGGCGATACTGTCGGGACTATTGGCAATACCGGCAATAAAACCGAAGTCGGTAACCTTGTGCTCTCGGGCGAGGTGCTCAACGACTTGGGTCATTCCGCGCTCATTATCAACGCGCACCGTTGCGCCGAAGTTGGTACCTACGGATCCGGACAAGTGCACCGCTCGCATGCGCTTAGCGAAGCGCATTGCACCCACGTCATTGAATACTCGGTCGGTAAGAATGACGGCATCGACCGAACGAGACAGCTGCTGGAGCGGTTCCATTCCCGACGAGTGTCCAATTGGCACGGCACAAGAGAAGAGTGAGTACCCGAGCAAAGAGGCCTGAGTCGAAGCGCCTCGAATGACTGAGTCCATAAAGAGAACGTTCTCGTCCTCTTCCGATGAAGCACTGTAGACATCGCTGTGCTCATACAGCGGATACGCAAGGCCAATCGACCACTTTTTTGATGGGTCCGAAGTCTTCGCTACGGAGTTTGGGGTGAAATCGAGTTGTTTGATCGCGGCATTGACACGGTCTCTCATCTCAGGACGCACGTTCGGTGCCCCATTGATGACTCGACTGACGGTGGCGATTGACACGTAGGCAAGTTCCGCCACGTCATAAATTGTCGCGTTTTGCTTTGACATGGCCCCCCCACCAAAGAATTCGGGATATAGAAGGCAAAAGTCAACCTTTTACCTACTAATGAAGACTACCAACCCGGGTTACGAGGCAATTTTGATCACCTGATAGATGTCTGAGAATTTGAAAGCACCCGAGATGTAATCTGGCTCCACCGTATCCATTGGAGGAAATTGTGCAGTATCTAGTCTCAGTCCTTCACACCGGCACTGACCTCGCCGCTGATGACGAAATGAAGGCTATCGGGGCCTTCAACCAAAAACTTCGAGACGGTGGTCACCGCGTCTTTGCAGCTGGCCTCGAACTTCCTGAGTCAGGAATCGTCTTCGACAATCGAAGCGGTGAAAACTTGGTCGCTCCGAGCGCGAAGACATCTTCGGAAGAATATACGGCTGGCTTCTGGATCTTCGAAGTCAGTGACGAAGCTGAGGCCATTGCGCTCGCTACCGAAGCGTCGCAAGTCTGCAATCGAAGGATTGAAATTCGCCGCATTCTCTAAAGAGGTCAGTGATCACCTTGCATGTGCGAAGTGATAGTCGATACTTAGAGTTCGCTTGACTCAATTAGGTCCCACTTGTTCCCGTAACAGTCGGCAAAAACAACAACACGACCAAACGTCTCGTGGCGAGGTGTTTCAACAAACTCGACGCCCCTCGCAAGATACCGTTCGTACGTTTCATCAAATTCAGTGGTGTAGAGGAAAAATGCAACACGACCACCAGTGGCATTACCTATGGCAGCTCGTTGCTCTTGAGTCGTCGCGCGAGCCAAGAGTATTCGAGCACCACTGCTACTCGGCTCAAGCACCACCCACCGTTTCTCGTTACCCATATCGGTGTCTTCTATAAGAGTGAAGCCCAATACATCGCGGTAATACGAAAGGGCCTTGTCGTATTCGTCAACAACAAGCGCCATCATGCCAAAAGAGATCATCTTTTGGATACTAGGTGGCTGGGCTGCTGAAGCTTCGGTGGGGACTCGGCGGAATCTTCGAAATTGGTAACTCGACGACGAGTTGTATCCATACTTGACACAACTTATGTACTGGGCATAGAACGAGTTTTGGGATAGGAGGCAGAAGGTTAGAGCAACCTACAAGACTTTGAGTGCAATTAGTCGCCCTTTCATTACCGCTTCTTGAAGCTCCAGGAGGCGGCAACTGGTGACGCGCGTTTTTTGTACCCGATAAAGTGCATCAGTGCGATACCTTCGACTGGTGTTGCGACTTTTGGTCGTGCTTTGCGCTGCTTCATTGGCTACTTCGTTAGGAGTTAAACCGAGGTTTCATCCCAATTGAATAAATTCAAGCTAGTTAGCCAACTTTCGATGCTGAGGCAAAGTGACGGGTAACTAATTGCCCGCCCAGGTTGACAAATATGTACATATGGGGTGTTTCTGTCTCGTGGGTTGCCTTTAACACCGAGTAAACCTTATTTTAGTGTTCAGAGTTGCTCAAAGTGAGTTAATTAATGCTCTATAGTTGCTTATATGGCAGCGCCCCCGACTAATTCACCCCCTGGAGTTGCTAGCGCAAATCGAGCCCACCCTGCGGGATCAATCGTGCGTGCCACTTCTCAGAACAAGGCGAGTCTCTCACGTCAAGAAAAAGCTGGCAAGGCATTCAGAGTCGCCCCAAGTATCTACATTGTCGGGTCGACTTTGCCCCGAGAAGCTGTTGTTCGCCATCACCTTTACGCCATCATCGCGGCAGTTTGGCCAGGATCAGTGCTCTGCGACCGAACTGCGTTAGCTGGTGGAGCTCTCCAGGATGGCTGGGTCTTCATTGCCCACCCTGAGCCCAACAGGGCGGATGATCTTCGGCTACCTGGAATAACCATCTCCGTTCGGATCGGACCGGGGCCATTGCCTGGCGACATGGAGATGCCCGATGGGCTTTTTCTCTCCGGAACAGCACGCCGACTTGTTGAGAACATCACGGCACCGGGTCGGCCACCCAAAAGGAGGCAACCACGACAGGCGGGGACACAAAAAGTAGAAGATGAAATAGACAACTTGGCCCGACGCGGCGGATCAGGGACAATTCAGAACGTCCTTCGTGAGCTCGATGCTGTAGCGGGGTCCCTTCCTGAAATTTCAGTGAACGAAGTTCGAGTCCGACTTGTCGCAGTTTTAGGGACTTTCAATGGAGTGTCACCATCTTCATCACGACTAGCTGCGCGCCTTGCTCGTGAGCCATTTGACGAGCACCGCATAGAGATGTTCCGCGACCTGGCCGAACTGCTCCTCGAAACCGCACCAGTACCTAGGCCAACACTCGGCGACATTAGTCGCTGGACCTGGGAGCCTTTCTTTGAGGCGTACTTCTCCAACTTCATTGAAGGAACCGAGTTCGGGGTGGACGAAGCCCGGAAAATTGCCATTGAGGGATTCATCCCTGCCGCGCGCCCGAAGGACGCCCACGACATTGAGGCTACGTACCGAATAATTTCGGACCCACAAACGCGCAGTATGACCCCAAGCACTTCAGATGAACTTATCGATATGCTCCGACAGCACCATGGCGCCTTGATGGCGAGTCGCCCGGAGAGTCATCCCGGGATGTTCAAGGAACGGACCAACTATGCAGGCGGCTATGAGTTCGTCGGCCCGGATTTAGTTATCGGGACCCTACGCCGGGGCTTTGAAGCTTTCAGTTCGGTAACCGACCCATTGCAACGCGCTGTTGCATTGATGCTTTTAATAACGGAGTGCCACCCATTTGACGATGGAAACGGGCGTGTCGCCAGAATCATGGCTAACGGAGCTTTGTCCGCGGCAGGTCAAATCCGCATTGTCATTCCTACGATTTATAGGAACAATTACCTTGCAGGCCTTGCTGGGACAAGTAACCGAAACGGTAAGGGTGAGACACTCATTGCTGTTCTCCAGTTCGCCCAACGATGGACAGGAGCCGTGAATTGGAGAACTTACGAAGCCGCCAACGAAACGCTTGTTCGATTAAGCGCGTATCTGGACCCTGGGCTAGCTGAAGCCTCTGGGATCAGACTTCAAATGCCATAACCAGCGGCAAACTTGTTACTTCGCTTTGCCGCAGTGCCTTGATTTCTTCCAGAAACATCGAACAAGCTGCTCCTAGTTTCCTTATCCCTATGGACAGGGAACTGGCGTAACGCGATTTCCTGAAGGGCCCTAGAACCTAGAACCTAGAACGAACAAAGTCCTGGCCATTCTCCGTGGTGGGAGAACAGCCAGGACTTCATCAAATGGACTGCGTTTTGCAACGCACTCCCCTTAGTGGCGGGGGCAGGATTTGAACCTGCGACCTTCGGGTTATGAGCCCGACGAGCTGCCGGACTGCTCCACCCCGCGTCGGCTGTTCTACCTTAGCGGCTTTGACCAGATTGATGCCAATCCGGCTTTGTTTACTTGGTTCCGAGTGCCTTCTGCGCCAAGCCCAATTGCGTATTCATTGCGTTGACTTCAGACTGGTATTTTCCTAGGTTGCCGGCCGCAAGAGCAGACTGTGCTGCGGCGTAGTCAGCGCTCGCTTGACTCAAGTAATACTGCGCCGTCTGTCCGGTCTTGGAAGTCGTACCCGACGCACTGGTTGACGATGAAGTCGTAGAACCAGCATTGACGTTCGCTCCGAGGACATCGGAGAGCACTCCGGCCAAGGTTGGTTCAATACTGACGTCTTGGTTAAAGACCGCAATGACGTACTTCAGCTGAGGAAGTGGGTTGGCGGTCGAAGTCACGTAGAGCGGACGGATGTAGAGCACACTCTGGTCGAGTGGCACCATCAGGTTGTTGCCAAGCAGAACACTCGAGCCGTTCTGGTCGAGCAACGTAATCAACTGAGACGCCTTGGCGTTCTGCTGAATTTCCGAGTCCGCCTGAACGGGACCGGTGACTGAAGTTCCACGAGGTGTCTCATAGACCTTCAGCTGTCCGTAGTTATTTTGGTTGCTGGTCGCGACCAAAAACGCAGTCAAGCCCTGCACCGTTGAGGAGTTTCCGGCCGGCACGAATTCCACTTGTTCGAGTAGCTGTTGTTGGTTGTCACCCGGCAGCGCCCCGACTTGGAACAACGGAGACATTGGCGTATTGGTCTGGGAAATGATCTGACCAGCGGCGTTAATGATTGTGTTGGTCGCGAGCGCCGAGCTGGGGTTTCCTGCGCCCGTCGTTGGGGTTACTTCCCACGCGTCCGAAGCATTAAAGAATGCCGATGGCGAACTGATGTGGTACTTGCCGAGCACGCTCGCTTGCACACTAAAGATGTCCTGGGGATAGCGCAGGTGATTTTTCAGGGTCTGTGACATTGACTTCATTGACTTGAACATGCCAGGGAATGCCGATTCGTAGGCCTCGAGAATTGGGTCCTTCGGATCATTCGCGTAGAAGGTCATTGCCCCGGAGTAAGCGTTGATGACAACCTTCACTGAGTTGCGGACGTAGTTAAAACTGCCGGGAAGCCCACCGGGATTGACGTTGAAGTTCTGATTGTTCTCGGAGTAGGGATACTGGTCTGTCGTCGTATAGCCATCGAGGACATAGTTCACTTCACCGTTATTAATGACGGCGTACGGCTGAGAGTCGAACGACAAGAAAGGTGCTGCCTTTTTGGCCATTGACTTGATGTCACGCACGAAGAGGACTCGGGAATTTGAAGTGATTTGATTCGAGATGAGGAAGTTGAAGTCGCCGAGTCGAAGCGCCAATGCGGTGCGACTGAAAATGTTTCCCACCCGGACCCCACCAGTTCCTTGGTAGTGAGTCTCAACGGGCTGACCAGCGTTTGGTCCGTTATCAACCTGGTAATCGAGTTCGGCTTGCTTGGTATTAGCAACTACCCATCCTCCGTCGTTGGGAGCAAAGTAGATGCCGGCTTGACGAAGTTGTGGGAGTCCATTTGAGGACTGCGTTGGAACGTTCGAGACCACGTAGTTCGGGTTACCCGTGGCGACATTTTCTTGATTCGCGGCGAGTGCGGCGACGCCCTCACCGTGGGTGTACTGCAAGTGCTCGTTCACCCAGTTCTGCGAAGGCAGTCCTGAGGTATTGAGCTGACGCACACCAATAAGCACTGGCGACAAGGTGCCATTTACCTTGTAACGGTCAACTGACAGCGACGTGAAGGTGTAATACGAGTGAATCGACTGACGCTTAATGGTGGTCGTGAGGGCGATGCT
>Ga0208622_1000925_pt1 | contig 10705 bp, 17 predicted proteins | sample CryBogCBH12Jul09_FD_184621 | JGI IMG/M metagenome (GOLD analysis project Ga0208622, IMG submission 184621) | Freshwater microbial communities from Crystal Bog, Wisconsin, USA - CBH12Jul09 (SPAdes) | ecosystem: Environmental > Aquatic > Freshwater > Lake | place: Crystal Bog, Wisconsin, USA... | reverse complement strand
CAAATGAAGTTACTCCTAAAACAGTACCTATGCGTGTAAGTATTGGCAATATTGATCGCGGACCAAAAGAAGACGGTATTGAAGTTCGTGGTTCTGGCGCCGCAACTAAAGGTCGTATGGCTAGAGGTCCAATGGCATAATGAATTACGTACAGCTTCAGCAACTAATACAAGACTACGCCGAAAATACTGAGGCGTTATTTGTTCAGGACATTCCTAAGTTTGTCCAACAGGCTGAAACTCGTATATACAATTCAGTAAATGTGCCATCTTTACGCAAGAACGTAACCGGCACAATGACATCTGGAAACCAATATGTAGCACTTCCTATTGATTGGCTAGCTAATTACTCTATAGCTGTTATAGACCCAACTACTGGAATGTATAACTACTTAATTAACAAAGATGTTAACTTTATGCGCCAAGCCTACCCCTATGCCAGTAATAATGGTACGACTTATCAGGGTACACCTACTGGAACGCCTAAGTACTACGCTCTTTTTGGTTCTCAGTATTCAAATGTCAATGAAATGACCATTATGGTTGCGCCCGCTCCCGACCAAGCATATCCGGTTGAGATGCATTATTACTACTACCCACCTACTATTGTTCAAGGTATTATTGACGGTCTTAGCTCTATTACTAATGCTGGGTCGCTATATACACCGGGTGTATACCCAGAAGTGCCTTTAACTGGCGGAAACGGATCAAATGCTACAGCTACAATTACTGTAGGTTCTACTGGTTCTGTAACAAATATTACTATTAACGATGGCGGTGTTTTTTATGTGGCAGGAGATACTCTTAGCTTTAGTCCTTCTTCTATTGGTTCAGGTACTGGCTCTGGATTTACTGTAAACGTTTACAGTGTTTCTAATGCTACTGGTACAAGCTGGCTTGGCGATAACTATGATCCCGTGTTATTTTATGGCGCAATGCGGGAAGCCCAGCTTTTTATGAAGGGTGAGGCTGATATTATCGCTAACTATGAACAAAAATACCAAGAAGCCTTATTAGAATTTAGACGGTTCTGTGACGGTCTTGATCGTGGTGATAGTTATCGTGACGGCCAAACCAAGCTTAATATTAATCTTAAAGGTAATGTGGTCTCATGATTACCCAAACTTCTTGCACAATTTTTCAGCAGAATTTGCTTAACGGTAATGAGAACTTTACTACCGGAACTTATAAGATTGCCCTCTACAATGCGCTGGCTAATTTAGGTCAGCAGACTACGGCTTATACATCAGTAAACGAGGTTGTTGGCACGGGATATACGGCTGGCGGTCAGGTATTAACCATCTCTACCCCTCCTACCCAAAACACCCAATATAACGTCACTTATGTATCATTTAATAATGCCGTTTGGAATCCAGCTAGCTTTACCGCTAGGGGGGCATTAGTATACAATGCAACTACAGGCGCAGCATGTTTTGTACTAAATTTTGGGTCAGATAAGACTTGTACAACTAGCTTTACCGTGCAATTCCCAACGGCGAGTTATTCGTCCGCAATTTTAACCATTGGTACTACTACAAGTAGTATTAACTATAGCAGTTCAGACTAGGAGTAATTATGACTAAAGAATTTGTTGGATCTGGCGATTACGCTGTAGCAACCCTACAAGCTAACACTGCCACTAAAGAGAGCGTAGCTGCCGATGGTTACTACCATGTAGTTTGCCGTGATGCAGAAGGTAATGTTAAATGGGAAGATGGCTTTGAAAACCAAGTAGTTCAAGTCGGTAAGATCTTGGCTATGAACAACACTTTCTTTAGCGCTACTTCTATTGTTGGACCATACCTTGGTTTGATTAATACTTCTACCGGTTATTCTGCTACTGACACCATGTCTTCACACTCTGACTGGACTGAGTTTACAGCCTATACCGTAAGTGGTTCAGCACAACGCCCAACTGCTGTATTTACTACCGCAACTGGAAATAACGTAACGACTACCGGTGGTAACGTGGTTACAAGCGCTGCAACTGCAATTACTTATACTATTACGGGTTCTGGTGGTGTGGTAACAGGTTGTTTCTTAGTGACCGGCACAGGTGCTTCTCAGACTTTTGGATCTACCACAGGAACTTTGTGGAGCGCAGGTGGATTTTCTGTAGCTAAGACAACTACTGCTGGCGATACCGTAACTGTAACGTATAACACCACTGCAACAAGCTAAGAGGTTTAAATGACCTTCATTGTTGCAGACCGTGTCCAAGAAACTGGAACCGTAGCTACTGGTACTGGCTCAGTTAATCTGGCTGGTGCGGTAAACGGTTATCAGTCTTTTGTATCGGGCATTGGTAACGGCAACACAACGTATTACACCATTTATGACCCTACTGGATATACGTGGGAAGTAGGTCTTGGTACTGTTGTATCAGGCACTCCAAACGTATTACAACGTACTACTGTTTACTCAAACAGCGCTGGTACACAACCGTCTAAAGTTAGCTTTAGCACATCAAATACTTTAACAGTATTTGTTACTTATCCAGCAGAGCAATCAATCTACACGGGCGCTAGCGCTTCTTTAAACAAGCTTACGCTTACTGAATCTACCGCAACATTTTTAGCTACCGCATCTTCTGGAGTTATTACTTACGGAAATTTAAATTATTCAGATACCGGTATTTTTGGAGCAATGCAGCAAAACATTAATAGTTATGCGCAGTTTATTTTGCAAAATACTAATAATGGTACTCAAGCATCTACAGACTTTATTGTTAGCTCCGATGGCGGTACGTCTACTACAAACTACGGTGATTTTGGTATTAATAGCTCAACCTACTCGGCATCAGGAAGCGCATTAAACTCACCTAGTACTGTTTATTTATACGCACAAAGCACAGATTTAGCGTTGGGAACCAATTCATCTAATGCAATCCACTTTGTTATTAATAACTTAACTACCGATGCAATGACAATTAATGCTGCTAGTGCGGTGGCGTTTAACGGACAGTATGGTTCTTCTGGACAAGTTTTAACTTCGCAAGGTTCAAGCACACCACCAGTTTGGGCTGCTGGCGCTTCTAATGATGTAGCGTACTTTTTATCTTTTATGATGGGCTAATATGGCAACTTATGCAAATACTTCGTATGGTGTAAAGAACGTAGGTACTGCGGCATCTACCGTAATTTCTAGCGTAACAGCAGGAACGATTGCAATTGCAAGCGCTTTAGTATCAAATACCACAAATGCACCGATTACAACTTCTGTATACATTACTCGTAGCGCAGTAAACTACTATCTTGTTTATCAAGCCACAATCCCAGTCGGCGGTACGATTGAATGTATTCAAGGCAATAGAGTAGTTATGAATACCTCAGACTCGCTTAGTGTGCAAAATAGCGCCGCTAGTTCTGGGGATTGTTGGGTATCAGTCTTAACGGCACAATAATGACATACATCGGTAACAACTTAACAGTTCAACAGTACAGCCCGCAGATTGCTTATTTTTCAGGCAATGGCACAGCTACGTCATTTACTTTACCTAGCGCTGTAGTAAGTTCTGCTCAGATTATTGTTACTGTTGCTAACGTCATTCAAAACCCATCAAGTGCGTTCACCGTATCTGGCACAACCTTAACTTTTACTTCAGCTCCACCAAGCGGCACAAATAACATTTGGGTTGAGTATACGAGTTTACAGACTAACACTATTGCTCCAAGCCAAGGCACAGTAGGACCAACTCAAATCAATTCTAATTATGCTCTATGGAATTTAAGCGGTGGCAATATTAATTACACTTCTGGTAACGTAGGCGTTGGCACTGCTAGCCCAAGTGGTCCGCTAAGTGTTTCGTATTCATCTAATAGCGTATATAACACAGGTTTATCGGTTGTTAATTCAAACTCAGGTTCTGCTGCTGGTGCAGCATTTCAATTAACTAACGATGCTGGAAATCGTGCTGGGGGATATTTAACATCAAGTACTTGCCCATATTATGGCGGTGCAAATACATTTAACTTGGGTACAGTAGAAAGCATACCTTTTACCTTTTTAACAGGTAATTCAGAACGGATGCGTATTGACTCTAGTGGTAACGTTTTAATTGGCACTACTACTTCAGCTACGTATAAACTTAATGTAAACAGTAACGTAGGATGTAAAGGTGTTAGCGGTAATTTAAATACAACTCTAAGCGTAACAACTGGCGGCGCGGCTGGAAATTTTGCAGTTGCTGGGTTGATTGTTGTGCAAGGCGGCATTGCTGGAGCAAACTTTTGGGATGCAGTACTTTATCAATCTTTTGGTTCACCTACAGTACTAGGTTCATCAACATATGGAAGCCCATCAACAAGAACTTACGCTGGTAATGGTGTTGGCGGTTTACAAGTTTCGTTATCTGGCGGTAGCTCTGGAACTTATAGCATTAATTACATTCAAATATCAGGCTCTTAAAAATGGCTACTACTTATACGTGGGTTGTTAAAAATTTAAATGCAGACCAAAGAGGTTATGCTCAATCTATTTATCTTGAAATGCAAGGTACTGATGGTGTAAATACTGTTACTGAATCTGCTATTTCTATTTTTGGCGGTTCAGACTACAAACCTATGAATCAATGGTCACAGACTGATGTTGATAATTTTGCTTTGAATCAACAATATATCTTAGAGCAAAATATAGATACACAATTAGCTGTATTGGAGGCTAAATAATGTCAGTCTCAGTAATAGATGCAACTTCTACAGGGTCTACGGGAACCGTAATGGTTAGCGGTAATATGCCAGCTTTTTATGTTTATAACAATGCTGCTCAATCATTTTCAAATAGCACTTTTACAAAATTACAATTAAATACAAAAGTATTTGATACGGCATCTTGTTTTGACGCTTCTACTAATTATCGTTTTACACCTACCGTTGCTGGTTATTATCAAATAAATGGTCAAAGTGCTTTTGCTGGTTCTGCTTCAGGGTATGCACAAATAGCCATTTATAAAAATGGTGCAACTTATTTAAATGGTTCTGCTTCACCGAACAATACTCAAGTTGGCGCACAATGTAGTGTTTCGGGAATTATTTACATGAATGGCACAACTGATTACCTTGAGCTTTGGACATGGCAAGCATCGGGTGGAAGTTTAAATACTCAAGCTGCCGCACAATATAATTACCTTTCAGGTGTTTTAGTGAGGGCTGCGTAATGCCATATATCGGTTCTTCACCTTCACAGGTTGCCTTTTTAGTAGATACGTTTTCAGGTAACGGGTCTACAACCGCCTTTACTACTTCTGTAGCGCCAGCTAATACGGCATCTGTTCTCGTAGCAATCTCTGGTGTAGTGCAAGACCCATCAACCTATTCTGTATCAGGTACAACCCTAACATTCTCTGCCGCACCACCAAGCGGAACAGGTAACATCTCAGCCCGTTATCTTGGTATCCCTGCATCTGGCGTAACGACCACAGCCTATCGCACTATTACTGAGTTCACAGCTACCGCAGGACAGACTACATTTACCCCACCAAGCTATACAGTGGGATTTATTCAAGTCTATCGTAATGGTGTTTTGCTAGGCTCTGCCGACTATACTGCGACTAATGGTACTACTGTGGTTTTAACTACCGGCGCTACCGCTGGCGACTTAATTACTACTATTTCGTTCTACGTTTCTTCAGTTTTAAACGCTATTCCTGCAACTGCTGGTAGTGTTGGACAGACTTATTTAGCAAATAACTCTGTTGGTGCAAATCAACTTCAATCATCTGGCGCTGGTGCTATAGCTGGATGCAGAGCTTGGGTTAAATTCCAAGGCGGAACTGGAAATACTGCAGGAGTAATTTTGTCTTCGTTTAATGTATCTAGTGTGACCCTTACCTCAACTGGAAGATATAGAGTAAATTTTATTAATGCTATGCCATCAGCAGACTATGCAATATTGGTAAATACTTCTTTTGCTAATGGGACCACCATAAACGTGTTTGCAAACAATGATTCTGATGTTATTCCAACAGCAAGTTCATTTGGTGTGTGTGTTATAACACCAGGTACTGGATATGCAAGTTCAACATATGTTTACGCAGCCGTTTTTGCATAAGGATAAATAATGACTAATGCCGTAATAATTGCAAACTCAGCGGCTTCTCCACAAGTCACAGTCTATACATCTGGTTCTGGTACATACACGACCCCAGCTAACTGCAAATATCTACAGATTGAAATGGTTGGTGGCGGTGGTGGCGGTTCTGGTGCATATAGTTCAAGTGCTGGTAGTAATGGAGGAAGCACTACTTTTGGCGGAAATACTTGTGGCTATGGAACTGCAGGAAATCAGCTTTATTACATCGGTGTCGGTGGAACTAATACTGTTGCTTCTGGAACTACACAAATGGTAAATATTTCTGGGCAAAATGGTGCGCAAGGTGGTTTAGCTAATGGTAGCGCAGTTGGTGGTGCTGGAGGTTGCACTGCTTTAGGTGGCGCTGCTGGTACAGGTGGATATGTTGGTGCTGGTCAAGCTGGAATTAATGGCTCTGGTGCTGGCGGTTCTGGTTCTACAGGTGGTAATGGTTCTAATATTTCTGGTGGATGTGGCGGTGGTGGCGGAGGTTACTTAAAAGCATTGATACTTTCTCCAGCATCTACATACTCTTATGCGGTTGGCGCTGGAGGTTCTGGTGGTGCAGCTGGTTCTGGAGTAGCAAATGCTGGTGCTGGCGGTGCTGGTGGTAGCGGTTTAATTGTTGTAACTGCTTATTTCTAAGGTGTAAATATGCAAAAATACGCAATCGTAAAAGATGGTTTAGTAGTTAATTTAATTGAGTATGAATCTCAACCTACAACCCCACCTCCTGGATTTGATGAGGGTTATGAAGCTATTCAGTCTGATATAGCAGGTCCTGGCTTTACTTATGCTAATGGTGTATTTACTGCGCCACAACCATTCCCTAGTTGGTCTTTGGTAGATAATGTTTGGACACCACCTGTACCAATGCCTAATACTGGAAAACCTTGTTATTGGGATGAATCTGTTAAAAACTGGGTAACTCTATAATGGCACTAACTAAAGTCCAAGGGGGAATGCTTAATGCCGTTCCTCAAGTAACCGTTTATACGTCTGGTAGTGGAACTTATACGGTCCCAGCTGGTTGTTCATATCTTTATGTAAAAATGGTCGGAGGTGGCGGTGGCGGTGCTGGTGGCGGATATACTGGAGCTACTGGAGGCGGTGCCGGAGGCTCAACAACTTTTGGCACGTCATTACTTACTTGTACTGGCGGTGGTGGTGGTTCTTATGCAGGCGCTCCCGGTAACGGAGGAGAAGGCGGTCAAGGTACAGTAAATTCTCCTGCGGTAGGACTTGGATTAAAAGGTGGTTCTGCTCAAAATATTAGTGGGCCATTTAATGGTCCCGGTGTAGCTGGTACCGCCGGTGGTTCTAGTGCGTTTGGTGGTGCCGGCGCATCATTCGGCACAACTGCTATTCAAGGATTTAATGGCGGTGGCGGTGCTGGTGGTTACTGTACTACAGCGGGTAATAATTACAACGGAGCTGGTGGTGGAGCTGGGGGTTATGTTGAAGCATACATTACTTCCCCAGCAAGTTCTTACTCTTACGCAATAGGTTCTGGCGGTAGTGGTGGTACTGGGGCTTCAAATGGAATTAATGGAGGTTCTGGTGGTACTGGAATTATGATAATTACGGCTTACTTCTCATAATGTTTGGATACGCAGCTTTTGCTCAATCTCCTTTTGCTGCTCTTGGCGGTAATGCTTTTGTATTGTCTGCTACGGAGAATGTAAGCTTTGCTGATGTATTAGCTATTTCTGGTGGGTTTGCCCAGTCTGTAACCGAAGACGCTCAATATGCCGATAGCGCAACTATTTCTAGCGCTTTTTTAGAGTCTATTTCAGAAAACTTTAATTTAGCCGATACCGCTACAATTACGGGGCAATTCTCAACATCTATTACAGAACCATTTAGTTTTGCCGATACCCCAATGATTTTGGCAGGATTTTCTGAGTCTATTAGCGAACCACTAAGTTTTAACAACGCCCAGTCTATTACAGCTCAATTTGCTATAACCGCATCAGAAAACGTTAATTTTACTGCCGCACCAACCGTTACGGCATCGTTCCAGTCTTCTATTACAGAACCATTTGTATTTGGAGACATTATTAGTGAAGCTGGTATTTTCCAAGAATCTATTAGTGAAAACTTTAATTTTGCTGATGCTAATAGCGTCCAGTCTGCTTTTTTAGATGCTATTACAGAAAACCTTAATTTTGCCGATTCTAGTGCAACCCAGTCAGTCTTTTATAACACTATTACCGAAACGGCATATTTTGTTTCAAACCAAAGCGCCATAGCCAACCATTTCTATACCGTAATAGAAAACGTGCTTTTTGCAGATGCTAATACCGCCCATGCCAACTATAATGTAAGTATTTCGGAAAATGTGATATGGCTAGATGCAAATGAGCTTACTGGCTGGTTTGACATTAACGATAGCAATACCATTACATTTAACCCAATAAACAACACAGGATCAACAACTTGGACTAATATTGGGGATAATCAAACACCTAACTGGGTGGTAATTAATAATACACAATAGGATAGATCATGGCAGAATCGTACTCAAGCTCGTTAAAAATAACCCTAATTGGGGATGGTGACCTTGCCGGTACTTGGGGTGACACAACCAATACCAACTGGAACCTAGTAGAGCAAGCAATTACTGGAGTTGACACTTTGTCTGCTATGGGCGATTCTAACTATACCCTATCCAATTTAAACGGTACATCAGACGAAGCCCGTAACCAAACAATTATTGTTCCAAGTTCTACCTTTTTATCAGCAACTCGCTATGTTTATGCCCCGCTTGTAGCAAAATCTTACGTCATTTCCAACCAATCTTCTGGTGGGCAGTCTATTTATATTCAAGGCATTGTTAGCGGAACTCCTGCTGGTAGCCCCTTGCTTATTCCTAATGGGGTAACGACTTATGTATATTGTGATGGATCTACTGGTTTTTATGCTGGAGTAACAGGATCTGCGGGTAACTTTGTTGTAAACGGAAACTTCTCTGCAACCGGCAGTGAAAGTGTTACAGGAAATTTAACTGTTGGTGGAAACTTAAATGTAATTGGATATTCAAACGTATTGCCCTCTGGAACAATTATGATGTGGGCTACAAGCAGTGCGCCAACCGGCTATTTATTGTGCAATGGTCAGTCGGTCTCAACCTCAACATATTCTAATTTATTTGCTGCTATTGGTTATACTTTTGGTGGATCTGGTAGTTCTTTCTTAGTTCCTAATTATCAAAATCAAATGCCTATTGGCGCAAGTGGTTCTTATGCTCTAGCATCTACTGGTGGTTCAACAAGCATTACAACAAGCAATTTACCAAGCCATAGCCACCCTTTTAGTGCTAGTGGTACAACAGGTACTGGTAATGCAAATCTTCAGGATCCCAGCCATGCTCATGGATTAAGTAATGCAATTGGTGGAAATCAAGGTGGTAATCCGGGATTTGGTGGTGGGTCTATTTATTCTCCTACAACCGGTCTTAACTCTACCTCAAATGCAGTTACAGGAATCTATGATTCTGGACACGCACATGGATTTAGTATAAGCGGTACTACCAACCCAACTGGTTCTGGTTCAGCATTCTTGCCACCATATTTAGCCATCAACTTTATTATCAAAACATAATGAACGATGTAATTAAACAACTTCTTACTGGTAAAGATAATCAAACGCATGATTTAGGTCGTTGGACTTGGATGGTTGGGTTTCTTGCTGTGTTAGCGATTGCTATTTATGAAGTCATGCAAGCTAAGTCTATTAGCCTTACTGAACTAGCTGAGGCATTAGGTATCGTATCTGGTGCTGGTGGGGCTAGTGTAATGATGAAACAAAACTCGGAGCCACAGTGATGATTTATGGAACATACATCAAAGCTATATTACTTGTTGTATTTGTATGCGGTGTGTTTTTTGCTGGCTGGCATACTAGGGATAGGGATTTTACTATTTATAAAGATCAAGTCCGTATTGCAGCAGAAAAACAACAAGCAGAAAACGAATCAATCCAGAAACAACAAGCATTAGTTACCAAAGGAATACAAGATGAATATGATGCGAAACTTACTCTTTTGCGCCAGTATTATGCTAACGGGGTGCGCTCCAACAATGGTTCCAGTCCAATGTCCGGCCTTTCCTCAACCACCAAGCTCTCTGATGCAATCGCCGCCTACAATCAACTTGCTTCAGATTGCGCAGCCACAACCCTCCAAGTAGTAACGCTCCAGCAGTGGGTTAATGAACAGTTGAGTGTTAAATGAATAAAGAGCAATTAGCCGCTTGGGTTACTTTGGTCGCTACTTTTACTTTATGCGTAACTGTAGTGGCTATGGTTACAGTTTTTATGCTAGGTTTTTTTGACGCTCAAGTAGATAACAACAAATTATTTGAAATAGTTGGACCCGCTTTTCAAACTATTGTAGGCGGTTTTATTGGATTAATTACAGGTATTAAAATAGGTTCCAACGAATGAAACCAGAACAATTAACAGCGCTTGGTATTGACGCAGTAAAATGGTATACCCCACTAATAGATATGTTTGCTCGGTATAACATTAATACTACGCAGCGCCAAGCTTCTTTTATAGGACAGTGCCAGCATGAATCTAATAATTTTAGAACTCTGGAAGAAAACCTTCATTACTCCGCTGCTGGACTTATGCGT
>Ga0208622_1000919_pt1 | contig 10747 bp, 11 predicted proteins | sample CryBogCBH12Jul09_FD_184621 | JGI IMG/M metagenome (GOLD analysis project Ga0208622, IMG submission 184621) | Freshwater microbial communities from Crystal Bog, Wisconsin, USA - CBH12Jul09 (SPAdes) | ecosystem: Environmental > Aquatic > Freshwater > Lake | place: Crystal Bog, Wisconsin, USA... | reverse complement strand
TTGATAAGATTTGTGAGAATTGTGAGTTTTACGATGTCGTTAGATTTGATTCTAGTCCTGGTCGTTGTGTTCTTGATCATCATACAACTCAAGAATCAATAATAGTTCAAAGAACGGATACGTGTGACCAATGGTTTCCTAGAAGTGAAGATGATTAAATTTCAAAGTGAAATAATCTGAAATGGCAAATAAAAATCCAACATCAAGGGCCGGTAAACCAAATAAGGCAACACAGGCCGCCCGTGAGGCTATTGCTCAGTTTGTTGATAACAACGCGCACAGACTAGAGCAATGGCTTGACCAGGTTGCTCAAGAAAACCCTGAAAAAGCTTTTTATATGTTCCAATCTGTTGTTGAGTATCACGTGCCAAAACTGGCTAGGACTGAGCAACAAATTACAGGCGCTGATGGCGGACCTGTTGAACATTCTTTAAAGGTGAACTTTGGAGACTGAAGTTAAGTTTCCTCCTAAATTTAAAGCCATCTTTAATAAGCACAGAATTAAGTGCTATCACGGTGGACGAGGTTCTGGTAAGTCTTGGGCATCAGCTAGAGCATTACTTATTCAAGCTGCTCAACAACCATTAAGGATTCTTTGTGCGCGTGAAATTCAAAAGTCAATCAAACAATCGGTACACACATTGCTGGTGGATCAGATCCAAGAGATGAATCTTGGCTATTTCTTTTCAGTAACTGAGTCCGCCATTAAAGGTAAAAACGGCTCTGAATTTAGTTTTGCCGGGTTAGCCAGTCATACAGTTGAGTCTATTAAATCATTTGAAGGTGTGGACAGGGTTTGGGTTGAAGAAGCACAAACTGTTTCCAAAAAATCATGGGATATTTTGATTCCAACAATACGCAAACCTGAATCAGAAATTTGGATTACTCTTAATCCTGATCTGGATACTGATGAAACTTATAAAAGATTTATTATAAATCCACCTCCTGATTCTTTAATCGTTAAAATTAATTGGAATGATAATCCTTGGTTTCCTGAAGTTCTTGAAAAAGAACGATTGCATTGTTTAAAAACAAACCCTAAAGACTACGAAAACATTTGGAACGGTCAGCCCAAAACCGTTGTGGATGGGGCAATATACGCTGAAGAATTTCAGCAAATGTTTGATGAAAGCCGCATTACTATTTGCAATCATGACCCAGTGTTAAAAACGCACGCTATTTGGGATCTTGGTTGGAACGATAGCATGGCAATTATCATTGCACAGAGGTCTGGATCAGAATGTAGGGTTGTTGATTATATTGAAAACTCACACCAAACGCTTGATTGGTACAGCACACAATTAAAGCAGAAGCCGTACAATTGGGGAAAAATGTGGCTCCCGCATGACGGTGTCACAAAAGATTACAAAACGGGAAAATCAGCTCAAGAGCTCTTAGAGCAAATGGGATGGTCAACAGAGATCATTCCGGTTGGTGATGTAGAGCATGGCATTAAGTTATGTCGCATGATGTTTCCGCGTTTGTGGATGGATAAGGTAAAAACCGAACGATTGCAGGAATGTTTAAAGCGGTACAGAAGATCAATTAATGCTAGAACTGAAGAACCAGGAAGTCCTCTGCATGATGAGTATTCTCATGGGGCTGATGCTTTTAGATATTTGGCAACATGCGTTGATCAGTTGAAAAACGACAACATTAAACGCAAACGTATTGATGACGGTATGCGTGGTGGCGATTGGATGAGTTAAAGAGAGTACAACATAATGAACTTAGACGCAGATAGCATTTTTGAAGACTTAGGCAACAACGCAGAGCCTGAAACTCGCACAGAAGAAATATTAGAAACCATCAGAAAACGGTTTGCTACAGCTGTTGAGTTTACGGCTCAGAACCGTCAAGAGATGATGGACGATATTCGTTTTGCGCGTCTGGGTGATCAATGGCCAATGGCTGCGAAGTATGATCGTAACCGACCAGGCAAGGAACGACCCATGTTGGTGGTAAATCGGCTACTTCAGTTTAGAGATAAGGTGGTTAATGAGATACGTCAAAATACACCATCTATTCGTGTTCGTCCTGTTAATTCTGGTGCTGATCAAGATACCGCTGATGTACTCATGGGCCTTATCAGACACATCCAAGATAACAGCAACGCTTCTATTGCTTATGACACTGCCGTAGAAAGTCAGGTTGATACAGGTCTGGGCTTTTTTAGAGTTAGAAACGATTGGGCAGATGACACAAGTTTTGATCAAGAGATATATATTGACCGAGTGCCTGATCCATTTAAGGTGTACATGGACCCGCACAGCAAACAACCTGATGGGTCAGACGCTGAGTGGTGCATCATTGCTGAAGAAATGGCAAAAGATGAATTTAAGCGCATGTATCCAGACCTTCCGGAAACGCAATGGGATGCAGCCGGTAATGGTGACGCTCAAGGTTGGTTCACTGAAGATTCAGTGCGAGTTGCTGAGTATTATTACCTAGAGCATGAAGAGCAAGAGATTCAAGACCCAGAAACCGGCACGAGCCGAATGGCTGATGTAAAGCGCTGCATGTGGTGCAAGGTTACTGGCGACACAATCTTAGAACAGACTGAAATCCCATGTAAGTACATTCCAATTATTCCTGTTATTGGCCATGAGCTATGGTTACAGGGAAGGCGCTACCTTGCAGGTCTTGTTCGCAATGCTAAAGACGCTCAAAGGCTGTACAACTATTATTTGTCAGCCAACGCTGAAAATGTAGCCTTATCTCCAAAGGCTCCTTTTATTGGTGTTGCAGGGCAGTTTGAAACAGATCCCAACTGGGGAAGAGCAAACAAAGAATCTGTTGCTTACTTAGAATACGATCCCGTCAATATTGCGGGTCAACCAGTCGGGCCGCCACAACGCGCAATACCTCCTCAAGCATCAAGTGCAATCATGCAAGCAATTCAGCTTGCTGAAAATGACATTATGCAATCTATGGGTATCTATCAACCCAGCTTAGGCGCACAGTCCAACGAAGTATCGGGGCGTGCTTTGTTTTTGCGACAAAAGCAAGCAGATACAAACACTTTCCATTATCAAGACAACCTAAACCGCTCAATACGTCAATGCGGAAGAGTGATTCTTGACATGATTCCTAAAGTTTATGACAGACCCAGAGTGGCTAGGATCATTGGAGAAGATGGATCACCAAGAACAGTTAAGCTTAATCCAAACCTTCCACAAGCATCTGTTGGAACAGATAATCCTGCAATTGATTCGATTTTTAACCCAACTATTGGCCAATATGATGTCGTTTGCGACTCTGGTCCCAGCTATGCCACTAAACGAGATGAAGCATCACAAATGATGTTGAGCTTAACGCAAGCTAACCCTAGCTTGTTTGGCCTGATTGGTGATTTGATGGTCAAGAACATGGATTGGCCTGGTGCTGAAGAGATTAGCCGCAGACTGCAAGCGATGTTACCGCCACAGATTCAACAAGTGAACAAGGCCGGAGATAAAGCAGATCCACAGTTGCTTCAAGCAGAGCAAGCTATGAATCAATTAGCTAGTCAGATGGAACACATGAGCGCAGAAATGCAAGATCTTAGAGAGAAAAAATTGCTTGAAATTCAGCGAATGGAACGTGAGTGGTATGACTCGCAAACAAACCGCATGAAAGCTGATGTTGAAGTTATGAAAGCCAATTTAGATATTAACAAACAAGCAGCAATGGACGCTCTTATGATCATGCAATCGGGCGCTAGGGATATGCCTGAAGAAAATGAAGAAAACGAACAATTAGAACAAATGGTCATGCAGCCAAGTGGATCACAAGGTGCAATGCCACAACCAACTCCACAAGGAGCAAATGGACCAGCTCCTAGACCGCAAAAAGCGACTAGAAGAACAACTGGAGCCATGACAAAAAAGCCTGATATTCAGGCACTTACCGGATCAGCAAAACCAGGAGAAACTCCAAATGAGTGAAGAAAATGAAATTCAAGCGCACATTGCACCAGAGGCAGAGGCCCAAGAAATTCAAGAGGTTAACACTGAAATTGACGCTGAAGGATCTGAAGGTGAAGCGTCTGAAGCATCAGAAAAACAAGATCCTTGGTATAAAAAACGCATTGATGAGCTCACTAGAGACAAGCATGAAGCTCGTAGACAAGCTGAACGACTGGAGAAAGTTCTAGCACAACAAGAGGAAATGCTCCAACGGTTACAACCAAGAAACGAACCAGAAACACCTAAGTTTTCACCTCCTAATCCAGCTGATTTTGCTGGGGGTCAGTATGATCCTAGGTACATGGATGCAATGATGCAGTACACTAGAATCTCTGCAATTGAAGAAGCAAAGCAAGCAGTGGCGGCTGAGTATGAGCAAAGAGAACAGCATCAAAGGATTGCTGCTCAACAAGCAAAAATAGAAACAGCAGAAACGGCAGCTAGAGCAAAATATCCTGATTATGATTCAGTTATTGAAACCATTACATCAGATGCTCGACTAGCTAATAACCCAACCATTAGACAGGCGCTTTTGGGTTTGGATAATGGTCCTGATATTGCTTATCAGCTCGGCAAAGATCCTGCATTAGCTTATGAAATAGCTAGTATGAATCCAATTCAAGCAGGAATCAAAATAGCCTCATTGATTAGACCAGAAGCTCAGGGAAGAACAGCTCCTACACCCATTAAGCCAATTATGGGAACAGGTACTTCGAGCTCTAAAACAGATCCTGCCAATATGTCCACTAAGGATTATATTGCTTATATGAACAACAAAGAGCGTGAAGAGCGCAAAGCTAGGCTTAACCGATAAGAAAGATTGTTTCGGGATCGTCTAAAGGTAGGACAACAGGTTTTGATCCTGTTAATTGTGGTTCGAATCCATGTCCCGAAGCCATTATTGCCTCTATAGTTTAATGGTAAAACAGTTGCCTTGTAAGCATCTAATCTCAGTTCAACTCTGGGTGGAGGCTCCATTTTACATATGATTAATTTCATGATATATATGCGCTACGTCTTGTAAACTTTAGCCGGTTTGCATGTCAGGCAAAAAAATCTGGATCATTCGAGGGAACGGCTCCTATCTGGAAAAAACTTTAGGCTAAAACCCTTTATTTTTTTCGTTTAGGAGAATTTTTATGGCTAATCAATTGCTTACCATAAGCATGATTACAAATGAAGCCCTGCGCGTACTAACCAACCAGTTGGTCTTCACTCGTTCAATCAGTCGTCAATATGATGATAAATTTGCTATCGAAGGCGCAAAGATCGGTACAACGATCAACCTTCGTAAACCACCTCGCTATGTAGGCCGTACTGGTCCTGCTCTTCAGATCGAAAGCTCTGTTGAAACGTACGTACCATTGACGCTTAACACTCAGTTTGGTGTTGATATGGCTTTCACAACTCAGGATTTGAGTTTGAACATCAGCGATTTTTCTGATCGTTTCATCAAACCAGCAGTTGCTGCTATTGCGAACAAAATCGACTATGATGGTCTTCAGCAGTTTGTAAATGTATACAACTTGGTTGGTACTCCTGGTACTCTTTCTGGTTCACCTACTCAGGCTCAGAGTTTGCAAACAATTCTTGCAGCTCGTTCACGTTTGAACCAAGAAGCAGCTCCGGCTGATGATTTGCGTCATCTAGTTGTTGATCCACAAACGGATGTTGGTATCGTTTCTGGTTTGACCAATTTGTTTAACCCACAGGGTGTTATCTCAAAAATCTTTGAGAAGGGCGCTATGGGAGATAACACACTTGGTTTCAATTTCGCGATGGACCAAAACGTAGCTAACTTTACAACCGGCACAAGCACAGCATTTACTGTGTCTGCACAGGCTGGTGGTTCAGTTCAGACTAATGCACAAACAGCATTTACGCTTGCGATTAGCTCACTTTCTGGCACGCTGACTGCCGGCACTGTGTTTACGATTCCTAACGTGTATGCGGTTAACCCACAAAGCAGACAGTCTACGGGTGTATTGCGTAACTTTGTTGTTACGGCTAATGCGGCAGCAAGTTCAACTTCTCTGTCAATTTTCCCAACACCTGTATTCTCTGGCCAGTTCCAAAACGTAACTAGCACCAGCGGAACCATTCCTACTGGTACGGCTACAATCCTATCTGGAAACAGCGGTTCAGCAGCTACTTACGCACAATCAATTGCATATCATCGTGATGCTTTTGCTTTGGGTACTGCGGATCTTCTGCTTCCACAAGGTGTTGATATGGCTGGACGCGCTTCAGCAGATGGTTTGTCAATTCGTATGGTTCGCCAGTACGATATTAACTCTGACCAGTTGCCTACGCGTCTTGATGTTCTGTACGGCTTTAGCACGATCTACCCAGAACTTGCTTGCCGCGTAACCGGTTAATTTAGAGGAGAATAGAAAAATGGCTGCTCCAAATATTGTTAATATTTCCGCTCAACGGATGACGGCTATTGTATCCGTCCCTGTTGCGGCTGGAACCTTTAGTACATCTGCCCCAGAGGTAACGTACACAATCAACGGCGTGCAAGTTGGCGATTATGTTGCTGTCTGCGCTCCCGCTGGATTTGGTGTGACTAACCTCTCAATTGCTAACGTTAGAGTATCTGCAGCAAATACCGTTGCTATTGCTTACTCTGGAACAAACGGAACCGCAATTCCTGCCGACACATACTTAGTTGAAATAATTCGTTCTTACCCAGTCCTTACGGATTTTGGTATTACGAGGTTCAACAACTTTGGTGTTGTTGCTGGGTCAAATCCTTAATCGGTAAGACTGGGGAGGGGTATTGCCTCTCCCCTTTTTTAATGGGTGATATATGGAATTTCCTTGTTCTGTTCATAAAGACTCATACGAAAACAGCAAAATTGCTATTGATGAGCAAGAATTAAAAGAGTTTACCCAAGATGGTTGGCTCATATCTGAAGAATTTTTAAATCCAGAAAGCATTGCAAAAAAGCGTGGCAGACCTGCCAAATCTGAAGATTCTTAATTGGTGAGAAAGCCATGTCAAATCTAGGTCCACAAAACATAAACCAAAGCTACGGGTACTTATTACAGACTCCTCTTGGCCTGAATGGGTCAATGACACAGGTAACTGATGGTGCTGGAACAGGATCTGGATTATATTTGGACAGCAATCTAAATGTAGCCTCAAATAATGTATGGATTTACGGGACTGTAGATACGCCAACTTCAATAGTTCCATTTGAATTAGGTGTTTTAAATTCTGGATCTTGTTTTATAAATTGCCAAGATCCTTTGTTGTTTTATCAAGCCGGAGCACCAGTTTTACAGCTAACAAATGCTGGTCACTTACTGATTAATTCGCCTGGAGCTGATGTCAGCTTTTTAACCGTAAATGGGGACACAACAACAAATGCTTGTTGGATGTCTGCGCCTTCAACTGAAGCCTATACATCCTTTTATTATGGAATTTTGATTGATTACAATCAATCTTTAAGCTTAGGGCAAATCTCATTAGGAACATCAGATTCTTTAGCAATTTATGCTGGAGGCTATGCAAACGGAACACCTGTTGTTTCAGTTACATCTACTGGAATTAACTCAACAGCAATAGGAACTAATATAGCTTCTACAGGAGCATTTACCACATTGACTGCTTCCAGTTCTGTTAGCGGTACTGGGTTCACTTCTTTATTTGCTTCTCCTCCTGCCATCGGCGGAACAACACCAGCATCTGGTTCCTTTACATCACTGACAGCAACATCAGTAGGCACATCTGGTGTTTTAGCTAAAAATGGAGGATTAACTGCTGTCACCGCTGTTGCAGGTTCTCTTACATTGGCAACCGGCGGCGTTACTCTTGCTGCACAAACAATGGCTGCTGGTTCTGTTTGGCGTGTTGTTGCGTATGGTACTTACGCCGCAATAACTAGTTCAAACCTTAGGCAGTTTACGATTTCATGTTTTTGGGGTTCCACAGCTTTAACGGCAGTTACTACAGGAAACGTACTCACAACGGCAAACACAACACTATGGTCAGTTGAGTTTGAAATATCTGGTTCTAGCGCTACTGCAGCATGGATTACAGGGCAATTAAAAGCTAACGTTGGCGCAACCGCAGGTGTAGCTTTGTTAACATATTTGGTTACACCTACATCTGTAACGGGTTTAACAACGACTTCAACTTTAGATTTTAGAGTGGGCCAAACGGGAACTGCTACTGCTGGTGACACCATTAACGTACATTCAGTAACAATGGAAAGGATCAAGTAATATGGCGTCACAACTGTTTGAATTAACGTTAATACCTCCGCAAGGTTCTACTCTTGGAAATGCTTTTGCTGAAGTATTTTTGGTTAACACAACAGTTGGCGCAAATATTTATACTATTACGTCAATAGAAAATGTTGTTACCGTCACTACACTAAATTATCATGGATTATCTGCTGGAGCATCAATATCACTAATTGGTGTTACGCCATTTCTTTACAACGGGACTTATGCTGTTGCATCAATAGTAGATAGCACAACTTTCACATTTAATTTAAACGGAACCTACACTGGAAGCGCAATAAATGTTGGTAGTTATGTTGTCATTAATGGATCAACAAACACTGTTGCAACCGTTTATTCTGATTCTGCTTTAACTCAGCCTCTAGTCCAACCGATTGCAATTGTTGATAATTATTTTAATTTTTATGCGGACAACAGCATTGATTATGACATTTTGTTAGGTGGCGGAAATTTAACAAATTCCCAATTGATACAAAACATTTGGGCGCTTCCAAGTTCAATTTGGCAGCTTGATCCTAACGTATGGAAAACAGATCCTAATTTATGGGATACACCAGGAACCGTTACTACAGTTACCACAAACGTTACAAATAATGTAGGCCAACTGTATACGGGTTACGATATTATTCGAGCCGCCATGAGACTGATACAAGTTTCTGCGGTAGACGTAGACTTAACAGCATCAGAATTAAAAGACGGGTTAGAATCTTTAAACAGGATGCTAGATTCTTGGTCTTTAGATGAATTAATGCTTTATGAAGTAAAAAGAGAAACATTTCCGCTTATTGCTTCACAAAACCCATACACGATTGGATTAGGTGGCATTTGGAACACAATTCGACCAAGTAAAATTGTTGGAGCGTATTTAACGCTTACGAACGGTTCAATTCCTGTAGATTACCCAATGCAAGTAATCAATTATGATGATTACAACGACATTAGGCTAAAAACATTACAAACAAACTTTCCTGGATACCTGTATTATCAGCCTAGTTTTCCAATCGCTGAATGTTATATTTACCCATTATACGCAAATAACGGTGCATCTACTGCTCCAGGCACAATTACGCTAACGAGTTGGAAACCGTTTAGCATGATTGTTGATCCATCTGCACCAATCCAATTGCCTCCTGGTTATTGGGAAGCCATTGTGTTTAATCTTTCAACGAGAATTGCTGAAGAATATCAATTTGATATAAGGCCAACGACTGTTCAATTAGCCACTGCTGCGTTAATTCGTTTAAAACGCATGAATCAGCGTACAAATACATTGCAAACAGATGTGTGTTTAATGAATACTTCACAGATGCGGTACAACATTTACAGTGATGGCTACGGAAGATAATGGCTTTATCAGATTTCTACAAAAATTTTCAGCAATCAGATTTTGGTCCAAATGATTCTGCAATTGCAAGCGCCTTAAGAAACCCAAAAAAAGGCGCTTCATTGTTGTCTAATTGGTTTCAAAATCAAATTTTGACTGCATCAAATGCACCAGATCAATACGACAATCCTAATCCATTACAAGGTTATTCTCCTGAGCAACAAATAAATGCGGCAACAAATCTTGCTGGATTTGCTCAAACAGGATCATTTCCTTTTGCTCCATCAAGTCAGGGAGGAACGCTTGGAACTATGATTGGTGAGTCTGGAGCAATTAGGGCTGGTTACGGAGATTTAATAAATAAAGCAAAAGAACTTTATGCAAACAATGTTTCTCCTGAAGAAATTTGGAAACAAACAAGAACAATGATGGGCCCTGATAACAAATGGATGCACGAAGTTTCAGATGTTGGCGCAAAATTAACAGTTAATGGGGATAAAATAAATTTTTATCATCCAGAACTTGAAAAAGCATATCCAGAATATTCAAAAATTCCAAAAAAATATGGTGATATTGGAGAATCATTAGCAAATTTTACTGCAGGAGATCCATTGCTTTATAAACTTGGAGATAGAGGTAAAATAAAATTCAATAAGCAATATACTCCCAACTTAAGCACTATGCTTCATGAAATGCAACATTTCATTCAAAATCATCCTGAAAACAAATGGGAACCAGGTATTTCTCCAAATTTATTTGATCCAAATAATTTAATGGAAAAAATAAACAAAATACCTAGCGGGGTAGATTTTCCAAAAGAAATTGAAAAAGAAGCAAACGCTTATGGATTGCTAAAAAATCAAAAATTATACTCTCCTTATGAAATGTATTTGCGAAATTTTGGTGAGGCTATGGCAAGAAATACTCAGGAAAGGATGAATATGTATCCTGATCAGTTAGCCAAAAAATATTGGATAGACACTCTTGATGTTCCTGTTGATGAATTAACAAAAACAAAAATGCCTTTTACCAAATTTGGCAAGCCTAAGACAAGTTTGCTTAACTGGATGGAGCCCCCTTAATGCCCGGCACAATGCAACTACCAATTCTTGGACCCGGCATATCTGGTAAGTCACGCGCTGTTACTGCTCAGAAGCGTCAAAATATCTACATGGAAGTCAAAGCCGAGACAGATAAAGCGCGTCTTGTGGCTTATGGAACC
>Ga0208622_1000917_pt1 | contig 10796 bp, 16 predicted proteins | sample CryBogCBH12Jul09_FD_184621 | JGI IMG/M metagenome (GOLD analysis project Ga0208622, IMG submission 184621) | Freshwater microbial communities from Crystal Bog, Wisconsin, USA - CBH12Jul09 (SPAdes) | ecosystem: Environmental > Aquatic > Freshwater > Lake | place: Crystal Bog, Wisconsin, USA... | reverse complement strand
ACTATAGAACGAATAAACAATGATTTTGGGTATTCAAAAGATAACTGTCGATGGGCCAATAGGAATGAACAGGCAATTAACAGAAGATTGTTTAAAAGCAACAAATTAAAAATTAAAGGTATAGAAATTAGGGAATATGGATCTTATAGGGTTCGTATTAGAAGAAATAAAAAGCTCATTTTAAATGTAACAGTTAACGATTTTTTTGAAGCGTGTTGTATTAAGAAGTCTTATGAAACCAAGAAAGGGATGTAATTATGGGAATTAAATATTATTTAAAAGCACCAGTATCGGAATATTCAGACAAAGCTGGAGAGCCAAAAAAAAGGTATCAAACCATAGGCATAGTCACAGAAACTAAAAAAGGTGATTTAATGTTTAAGCTTGAATTAATTCCGTTATTAGGAATGAAAGAAGGGGCTATTTGGGGTTATCTAAATGAACCTGAAGAAAAGACTGACCAGCCTAAACCAGCTAATTTGGCTGATCTTGAATCTGATATTCCATTCTAAGGAAAAATAATGAAAAAGTTAATCGGAATTTTATTTGCTTTTATTGCAGTTACAGCTTATGGGCAGCAACAAGTAATTACTTGTAAAACCCCTGCTGGAGCTGTATTTGTTTATTCAGGCTACTCTTGCCCACCTGGATCAATCAGAGTTTTTTAAGGAGGCCGTATGAATCATCATATTTGGACTGCAAGTGGTACTGACATTACTTTGCGCTGGAGAAAAGCTGGATGGGTTCCTCCATCTGAGATTCAGTCATACAAAGACAAATGGAAATACTTTCAAGAGCTTCCATTGCGTTCTTTAGATGCTCAAGGCAAAATTGAGTATGAAGGTACTCTTAAACTTAATAAAATTTTTAGGATTAAATAATGGCAACTAAAAAACTAACAGTAAAAGAACCAGCCATTAAAGAAAAGTCTGGAAAAGTTATTGTGGCTAAGTCAAAAGCTTACAGCCATGATGAGCTTAAAAAGATGGCTGGTAAAGCTGCCAAAGGCGCAAAGCATGAATTTGAGCTTTCTAATGGCAGAATTGTTACTCGTAAAGTAGCAGCAAAAGTAGCTGAAAAAGCTGGAGAAGTTCCTAAGTCTGTAGGAAAAAAACTACATTCTCATGATCTTCGTAGAGCTGAAGGCATTAAAAAGAAAAAAATGTAATGAGTAATGACGAGGCCATGATTTTCAATGCAATCGTAATGATTGGCTTCGCCTTTATTATTTGGTATTTAATCGGAAAAGATAATGACAAGTGAAGATATACCTTTTGCTGGAAACGTGAAAGTTCCATCAGATGATTGTGAAGAAGCATTTTTTGCTGTTTATCCTGATTTCTTTTATGAAGGATCTACAGCTCTTAATCTATGGACTCAAGCTTGGCAAGCAGCTTTAGACCATATTGAGAACAAAAAGCCTTTAATTCAGCTTATATGACAAAAAAGCCCAAAAGAAGTAAGCATGAGCAAGAAGCAATGGCTGAATATTTAACTAAAAAATTTGCTGAGATTGATGCTCAACAAGAGTTAATTCCAGTAGTGATGCAAAGAGGTGAATGGGAAGCTCTTAAATACACAATAGAACTTGCCCTTAATTTAAAACATAAAAAGCGACTACATCGCTAGAATATCCATTGCTTTATGAGTTTTGTCTATTCTGTCTTGCAGACCTAAGACACCACCATTAATGCGTTTTGTAATTAATTCCCACGATTCATTATCGGCAAGGTCGTTTAAGTTTCTTTTGTTCCAGAACCATCCAGCAGACATACAAGCCCATTCAGGCTCTAATAGAAGCTCTGGTTGCGTTATAAATGGCTGACTTAGGGCTTGTCCACATACTGTGTAATTTGAACGCCCTGTGAGCTGTATAACGCCTCTGCCATGAAATTTCCATCCATCGCCATCTTCAGTATTGCCAAGATCGGCTCTACCGCCATAAACCTTGTTTGCAATAGCTTGTGGATTGTTTGCGTATTTCTCAGCAGTTGCAACATCAGGAAAACGAGAAGACCAAACTCTCATCAAAGCACCAGCAGAATAATGAAGGTTTTCTTCTAAAGTCTTAAAGTTGCCTGATTCATGCTGGCATTGACCAATAAAGGCTGCCTGGCGTTTTGGAGTGTCTATGCCATATTTGGCAAAAGTATCGTTTAAAGGTTTGAGCCATTTAGGATCAATTCCCAATGCTTGTAATTGGTTGTTATTTAATGGAGTCATATTGTTTATAGCAAGCTTCTAATCCAATTCTTATTTGGTCTGCTCTGGCAGCTTCCCTAATAAGAAATTCTGCATCAGGGGCAGAAAGGGTTGCTCCGTTGCAATCTTGTCCATTGATGGTTTTTGTGGGGCTATTGGAACGGCTACGCAACTGGCTAATAGCATCGACAAGCTGATTGTTAATAGCTTTAATTTGAGCATCTTTGACCTTTCTTATCTCATCTGCTTGCGCTTGAGTTCGTTGTTCTTCAACTCGTGTATTCAACTCAATTTTTGCTTTATATCCCATAAAATTGTTATGCTCAAAGCGATAACCAAGGTAAGCAGAAAAAAGCATCCCAATAACAATAGCTCCAAGTTTGACATAGGTAAGGATTGGTAAAGGAAACATTACTCAATAGGCTTGGAAGTCACAAAGCGCAATATAGCAACAATAATGCCAATCCCAATAAGGATAAAGCCATAATATTTTGGATCAATACTGTTTTGCACATAGGATAGATTGTCAAATAAAGCACCAAATATCACAAGTGCTAACGAAAACCACATCGTTTTTGACTTGTGCATTTTCATCTAAATCCTGAAATTCTAGGTGAGAATACAAAAGTGGCTTTGTAAAGACTTGGTTTAGGTTCCACATTAGGATCTACTAAAGCAAGAATATTATGCCCAAAATTGCAATAGATACACCGACTAAATCCGATTGGTCGTACCCAACGGAACTGAAATAGACCATTAACAGTAACAAGACACCAGCCAGCTTTAGCGTTATCGTTATCTCGTATCGTAGTATCGCCTTGAATATCTGAAACATAAGGTGTTCCTAGAATTTGTAATCCAAATGAATATGCTGGATTGCGCCATAGCCATTTTACTTGCGACCAGTAGCAAGGTGGATTTAAGGATTCAAAAGTAGCATCACCATTTAATGAATTATCAGGTGTTTGAAACCAAGATAGCCATTTAGGAAGTCTAGGTTCAAGGCGTACAGAAGTACCATTATCTACCATTCCAGCTACATTAGAAGCAAACAAAGGAAGAATAGGAGCAATGATTACTGCTATTAGAGTTAGCAATAGACTAACTGGTACAAGTAGGATGTAAGAAATCATTTATCTACCTTTTTGTCTAACTTATCTTCTATTTTGTCTAATTTAGCAAAGATAGCAGCAGCAATCTTGTCAAAGTCTTGCTTAGACATATAGTTACCAGCTATCAAAATCTCAATAGTATTAACCTTTTCAGTCAATAGTTTGTCGACTACTTGTAAGTCTTTAACGCTTTCCCAAATAACCTTTAAGATCCAACCGCCTAAAAAGCCAACTAAAGCAATGGCAATATTTATTATTGTTTGCGAATCCATTTTATTCCTTGCCAATATCTTTTAAATTAGTTTTACCTTTTTGAGCATTTTTCATCATTTCTTCTTGAAGTTTAGTTGCTCTTTTGCGTTCTGATCTATTAATTAAAAAAGATGCGCCTTTTTCCCCTGCTTTTTCACCAAGAGTTGATAATCCTGGAATATGAGTCATAGCTCCAGCTTCTCTACCAAGCATAGGTAGTTTTTCTGAAAATCTATTAACTCTTTGAGCTTGTAATGCTGCGCCTTCATAAGCATGAACTCCAGGCATAATATAGCCGCCATAATTCAATGTATGAAATGCCCTTTGTTCTTCAGGACTAAAAGCGTGTTCAATCTTTTTAGCTCTAGCATTAAGAATATTATTTACTGAATTTTGATTCCAAACTCCAGCTTTACCAGCTCCAGCTTGATAAATTTCTCTAGCTAATGCACCTTTCATTTCAGCTTTAGCAGCTTCAGCATATTGCATTAATTCAGGAGTAAGCTCTAAATCAAATCCTGTACCACGAACCCTGCCTTTGGAAATTTCATCAAAAGTATCGTAAATATGCTTCCATTGATCAGGGGGCATAGAATTAAGCTTTTTAGGAATAGCTTCAAAACTAGTAGCAGTTTGAACTCCATTTGGATCAACTTCTCCAAATAAACTTTTAATTCCTTTAGATTCAAATATTTTCTTTTCAGCTTTATGTAAATTGTCAGCCTTTTTATATAAATCTTGGCCTCCAGCTAAAGCAATATCTTTATCAATAGCATTATTAATTTTGGCTACTACAGAAGCGTTGTCTTTTGACCATTCAGCATTTAAAGCCTCTCTAACGGCTTTCCATGCAGCAATGCTATTAGGAGGCAATACATTGCCAGCTCTATCTTCAAATCCAACAGTTTTAGCAAGCTCTATAAGCTGTTCTGCGCTTTTAGCAACACCTTCATTATTTTTTAAACCAAGACCAGCTCTAAATTGCTTATTTTCTAAAAGATTAGTAACGGCATTAGATTGGATAGGGTTATCACCTACTTTTGCCCTAGCTTCATCATAAAGAGATTGTTTGGCTGTTTTTAAATAACCAGTTAAACCTTCATCTCCAGCAATAGCATCATTCATCAACTGACCACGTTCATAGTCTGTAGGAAGGTTTTTGCTTGCGCCAGTATTTTCAATGCGTTTTTCAGCATAGCGAGATAAAGAATTTTGTTCTTCTGCGATTTGCCGTTTTAGCAAATTACTTGTAGGGGTAGGATTGGCTGATCTAGCTTCCGTATATTCGTTTCTAAGCGTATTTTCGTTTCCAGTAATTACACCGCTACGAATTTGGTTTCCATCGCCCATAATTTCATTGGCAATTTGTGAACGAGTTTGTTGCTCTGCAACAGGAGCATCTTCTTTAATTTTAGAAATCTTAACGGCAGGATATTGACCACGAACAGTTTCTTCTCCTGAAATTTTTCCTGTATAAGGGTTAATTTCAGCTTTAGCAGCTCCAACTCCAGCCATTGCTGGTTGTGCGCCCATAGGAGCATTTGGCTGTGGTTCTTCAATTTTAGGAAAACGTTTTTCAAATTGCGCTTTTAATTCTGGTATTGCAGCTTTAAGTTTGGGCAATTTAGCCCCTACAGCCGTACTTAAAGTATTCAACATATTTTCTACGTCAGCTTTTGGAATACCAGTTTTTTCAGAAATAGATTTTGCGCTTTCGCCAACATATTGACCGATTGCATCCATAGCCCTACGAGCTGCTTCTTGTTTATAAGCTGGATCTTCAGTAATACCAAAGGCTTTTCCTAACGGATGCTCTAATGGAGCAGATACTTTTTGAGCTAAAGCTTGAGCTTCTTCTGGACTCTTTTGAAAAGCTCTAGCACTAGCATATGTAGCACCACTAACAACGGCTGGAACAGCTCCCAAAGCTATATCTCCAACAGAAGCCAAACTCTTACCTATATCAGCAATAGGCTTCATAGTATCTTGTGCCGAAACCATTGCTTCTTGCAAATTTTTAGGTTTAGCTTTTACTGTAGTTATTTCTGTTGGTTTTTCATTTTCTGTTGTACCGCTAGTTAAAAAACTTTCAAAATCAGAAGTAGGTACTGATTGCTGTTGCTGTTTGCCAACAATGTTTTTTAGCCCTTTTTCTTGCAAAACAATAGGCCCACTTAAAATATGACGAACTACAGGATTGCTTAAATCAATTTCTTGATCAGGATTAATGCCAGTTTTTGCAGAAACATTTTTAATGTAGGCTTCTGTGTCGTTTTCAGAAGAAGGAGCCCATCTTGAAATAACTCCTCTTAATGTCTTAATACCATGTTTTTCACCATAGTTTCTAAGATTGTCATCAATGGCTTTTAAACCTTGTTCATAGCTTCCATGTTGCTCAAATCCTGTAGAAGATCCTGATGGCCTAATATTTCCAACATTAAACTGGCTTACTCCACCAGATTTAGAAGGAGGAGGAGCAGATGGAGCTTCTCCACCGCTTAGAAATTGTGAAAAGTCTGCCATTATAAAGATCCATTTTGTTCTAGTCTTTGAATGTTATTCCATTTCTCAGCAAAAACTTTCCTTTGCTTTTCATCTTTACCAATCAACTTATCTCTAGCTTCTTCTTTTTCTTTATCAGTCATATCAGGATCTTCAAAAATATTCTTTAACTGAAATATCTTAGGATCAGCATTTTTAGACCACATTTGCTCAAAAGCTTTAATGTTGTTATCGCCATATTTATTAGCAAACTTTTGAACGGCAGTAGCTTTTAAATTAAGTCCTGTCATATCGGCTTGAGTCCTACGAGCAATTTCAATTAATACTTTTGGAGGATAAGTTTCATCACCACTAGCCATTCTGACTAATTGTTTTCCAGCATCGGTATTCATATCACCACCGCTTGCTTTGATGTTTGCAATTTGAGCATTAGCTAAATCTTTGCTTAATTCTTTGTAGCGAATACCTTGCTCAGTTCCAAAAAATGTAGATAATCCTCGTTCTGTTGCTCCGAATATGCCTGATGTTGGAAGTGTTGCTTCTTTTTCAAGTTCTTTAGCTTTTTTGATAACTTCATCAACATTTCGTTTTTGAGTAGGAATTTCACTTTGACGAGCAACTAATCCTGAACGCACAACGCTACCAACTTTACGATCTTCTTCTTCGCTTGGGTATTGAGCCCTTGGCTGACCAGCTTGAATTGGAGGATAAAGCAATGGAACTGGTTTACTAAATTCAGAAGGTGCTGGTTGGCCCATTTGTTGTGATGTAACGCCAGTTGGCTGTGCAGGAACAGCACCAGGAGCAGCTTGAAAATAAGATCCAGGTTGCATATTTGCTTGAGCCTGTTGATCTAATCCAGCTACCATACGAGTTTTAAGGAATTGTCTTAAACCTTGACCATTAGTTTGATTTACTGCTTCAAGATAAGGGGCATTTAATTCTGCTGCTTTTGTAGGATCAAGACCCATTTCAATAGCTGCTTTAGACTGTCTTTCAACCAATTTAGCAATTTTATTTTTATTTGCTTCTGCAAATTTAGGATCTTGTTCAGCCTGAACAATTAAAGGATCGTTAATTAAAGAAATTTGGTTTTGACGCATTTTATCGGCAAAATCAGCAGCTAAACCAGATTTTGCTTTAGTTGCTTGTGTTTCTGCTACTTCTGCTTGAGCTTTTCCAGTACGAATACCTGGCTCTAACAAAGCCTGTTCTTTTTGTAATGCTACATTTTGACGAGAAAGCCCAATAATATCGCTAAGAGTCATCCCTTTAGGGGCTTCTTGGTTTCCATATATTGTAGGACTAGCTACTTGACTAATTGCTGGCATATTTATTCCTTAATTAAGCTGGTACAAACCCACCAATACCTGATCCTGAACCACCCATATTGGTATAATTTCCACCACCGCCAATAGTAGGTGCGTTCCAATTTTGTGAGCCTAATGAGGCAACAGCATTTCCTCCGCCTCCTCCTTGATTCATAAGGGAAAAAGCACCCATGCTTCCTGCTGTATTTGCCACATTACCCCAAATATTACCTTGAGCAATTTGAGAAGCAGCCGAAGCATTACCTTGACCAGAAGTCAAACTAGCAATATTGGTTCCTGTGCCAAGTTGAGCATTTGCAGATCCTGTAGCACCTGATAATCCTAATGTTGAATTAGCCAAATCAATATTTGCAATATTTCCTCTTTGGGTTTGAAAGTTATTAAATGCGTTTTGATAAGCATTAGAAGCATAATCTTCAGCAAACTTGGTTCTAGCCATATTTACATTAGAACCACCACCGCCTACGTTTACGTTTTGGCTAGTTGCTCCCAAACCTTCATTTTTCATAAATTCATAGTTTGGTGCTAAATTAGATTTTAAATCTTGAGCAGTAAATTGTTGATTAAAGTAAGGATTATTTGCAGTTAAACTGGATAAAGGAGTAGCTCCATAATTTGTATAAGGAGCAAATTGCTGAGAAGCTGTTTGACCAGTAGCTAAAAGCTGATTTTGAGCATTTGTTGTTGCATTTGCTTGTGTATTAGCTGCGTTTTGAGTGGCATTACTTTGAAGAAGCCCTCCAACGACTGTGCTACCAACTATTGCTACGGCTACCCAACTCATAATGTACCTTTCAAAGCCATTATTTGGCTTTCAATTAATTTATTACTAGAATCAAATAAAGCTGTAATGTCTGGTTCAATTAACTCCGCCTCAATTTCATCTAAATTTGTTTTATCAGTCTTATGAACTGTAATCCCAATAGCATCAGAAATAGCATAAGTTACTCTTTTTGTTCCAGGTTGTGACTCAATAATGTCACCAGCTTTTAAAGTTCTCATACCGCTTTCTGTCCACGCTATTATTTCACCTTTTGCACATAAAAAAAAGTGTGATTTTTTATGGACTTTTCCAACAATTAGCGTTCCTGCTGGTCTAGTCAATTTACGGCAATACATACCTTCAGAAAAGTAATGTTCAGTTTGCAATTCAGCTTGTGGCATTTTCACCATTTCAGCTTGAAGCTTTTCAATTTGCTCTTTTGAAGGAATGATTTTTTCTAAAATATCGTTCATTATGTTGCAGCCGTTTGCGCTGTTAATATGCCATTAGTAAAGGTCATACTGCCATTAGCACCGCCAACAGTCAATTTAGCTGTTGTAATGGTAACTGAAAGACCACTTCCCAAACCTAAGTTAGTTCTAGCTCCTGAAGCTGTTGTAGCCCCTGTACCGCCTTGCAATATAGATAAAGCCGTAGTTAGTCCTGAAAGGCTTGTAATATCGCTATTTGCGCCACTAGCAGCAGCTCCTAAATTGGTTCTAGCACCAGAAGCAGTAGTAGCTCCAGTACCGCCATTGGCTATATTTAGAGTTCCAGCAAGGGTTATAGCCCCTACTGTAGAAGTAGCAGGAGTTAATCCTGTAGTTCCTCCACTAAACGATAAAACACCAGTATTGGCAATAGTTACTGCGCCTGTAGCACTAGAAGCAGATATTCCTGTTCCAGCAATAATAGAAGTAACGCCTGTATTGTCAAATTCAAGTGTTCCTGTTCCTGCAACAATTCCTATGCCTGTTCCAGCCGTAGGAGAGTTGACAGTATATCCAGTACCATTTCCAATCAATAATTGACCATTACTAGGAATAACTGTAGTTCCAGTACCTCCAGAGGCAACCGACAAAGCATTTCCAATATTCAATCCAACAATATCAGGATATTGAAGCCATTGAATCCATTCTCTTGCTGGCCTTTGTGTTAAAGGATCAAGAAAAGGACTTTGAGGAAACCTTATATTGGTATTAATGGGTTGTGGGGTAGCCATTAGTTTTCCCCACCTTCAGCCTTTAAATTAGCAGAAACAATAACGGCTTTGATTGGATCGGAAACTACGACTTCATAAATACGATCCCTTGACCAGCCTAATCTTCGCCAAATAGCACGATTATTATATTTTCCAACTTTACCAATAGTTACCCAATGTTCACTAGACCATGTAGAACCGCCATCAGATGACCAACGAAGCATAGATTGAGGATCATCACCTTGACCAGTTTGTAAGCCTACACCTGGTTGAAATTGAATCTGCATTTCTGCAAAATATTGACGTTGAAGGTCAGTTACTAAATGAGGGCATCTACGCAATCTACGAATTGTATTGCCATTATCTGTATAGACTTCATTGTTTAATTGATAAATCTTGCCGTTTTCATAATCCCCAACAAGATAATAGTTTCCAAAGAAAGCACCGCAATTTGAACGATGACGATGGTATCCAGTTTGATTGTCCCAAGAAAGCCATTTGTGCCATGCTTTAGTGGTTAAGTCATAAACCCAAGTTAAATCAATGGAAGGAAATGTCACTACATAGAACTCATGGCCTTCTAGACGATAAGTATAGGCAACCGCATCACTTAGCTTCACATTCATCAAAGTCTGCTCTACGGCATGATTTGATAGCCTTACAAAGGTATAGCCTTGAATTGCTCCAATAACGCCTTGACCACGAGCATCTTGAGAAACAAACATAATCTGTTCTTCAAATTGCCATACGCTATTAAAAGCAGCGCATCCATGCTGAAGCATAGTGCCTGAAATACGAGCAAATGGGAAAGTAGTTAATCCTGAGATTTGACTTCCTACATCCACCCAAACTTCAGTTGTTTGATCACCCATTAAATAAACTTGTCTATGATCTGCAATAACGCAAATAATAGGATCAGGCTCACCATCTTTTGTGCCGTAATAAGCATTTGTAGAATAAGGTGAAGAAATATCGGTACAAGCCCAATTATTAGTGCCAACTTCATTGTAAATGTTGTAATTGTCAATTACATCACAACAAGAAGCACCACGCCAAGGGCCGTCTGTATAAGGAATTTCGGTAAAAGTATCTGTAGCAGGAACGTAGTAATAGCGTTCTAAGCCATCCACAATAAATGCAAAAATACCATCCGTAGGGCTTCTATTGTAAGAAATTTGGCATGGGCCAGTAGTTGTATCAATAGTTCCAATTAATGTTGCATTATAAGCTTCATCTATTTTATAAACTTGATCAGCGCAAATCACAATCATAATAAAAGGAATGGTTCCATGCAAAGGAAACATTGCTCTTACCTCTCCAGGTGGTAGCTGGGCTACTTCAACAAGTCCTGGCGTTGGATATAAAGCTATTGCACCTCTAGATCCTTGACCTTTATTAGGATCAATTTCTAAATAAAAGTTAATACATTCCTG
>Ga0208622_1000904_pt1 | contig 10869 bp, 22 predicted proteins | sample CryBogCBH12Jul09_FD_184621 | JGI IMG/M metagenome (GOLD analysis project Ga0208622, IMG submission 184621) | Freshwater microbial communities from Crystal Bog, Wisconsin, USA - CBH12Jul09 (SPAdes) | ecosystem: Environmental > Aquatic > Freshwater > Lake | place: Crystal Bog, Wisconsin, USA... | reverse complement strand
ATTTTACACGCACTTGCACTGGCACTGCTGGAAGCAACTCATTAACGGTAAATAACGGAACAAACATAGTGGCCGGTGCGTATTTGTCGCTTAATAGCGCCCAATATATAGTGCAATCAATATCAGGAACTACCGTTACATTAACCAGCAATTTGGCAACAACGGTTTCTGGTGTTACAGGAACATTTACATACCAAAAAACCAATTTATTTTTTACGGGTTGGCGTGAAAATCTGGCAACAATGGCACGGGTTGCCAATATTGCAATTAAATCAGTAAATCCAAATGCAATTATTTTGTCGCCACCATCAGGACAAGTTTCGTCGTTTTTTTACCCCAATGTTTATTCAATGCCGGGTAATGATTTGACGCAAAACATAGAAAACCACCCGGCTCTTTATACGAGCCAAGTGGCGTACAATCGCGTTACGCAAATATTGACGGCAAAAGATGTTTCTGGATTTTATTATAATGGAACGACTGGCTCAGGCACTCAAGTGTCAGATTGGGTGGACGTTATTGCAGAACATTTATATATTGCTACGGATTTTGAATATCAAAATGTATGTTATTTAAAGTATTTATTCAGCTGGCTAGCCTTTGCAGGCATTAACAAACCTGTTTGGAATACTGAACAAGGTATAGACACAACGCTTAGTGCTAGCGATGGATTAATAACACAACGCTTGACGCGGGCAATCGTACTGCCAGTTCTTTGCGGATGCATAAAGTCAATTTATTACGGCTGGGATTTTGGCGGGTTTGCTATAAACAATTTAAGTGACACTGTTAAAAATGCGCTAACCAACAATATAAATTTTGTAAAAGGTAAAACTTGTATAAGATTGTTAATCCCGTATGACGGCGGCTCAATAACTGCTTATTTTACAGATGGTTCATCATTGGTTTTTTAATATGGATACTGATTGGTACGATTTAAGGATGGCTGTCACCGCACAATGTGAGTTGATTGACCAATGCTATTTTGATGCGCTTTATGCGGATATTGAATACACTAATTTAGGTGGCGTAACACAGATGTTTCAGGCAGACCCAGCCAGTTTAGTTGTGATGATGCAAACCATTATTGGCAGTGGTGGCAGCCTAATTAACGGGTTTGTGTGGGGAGCAAGTGACAATTCGCAAGTGCCGTTCACATTTGCAGATTTGCAAGGGTTGGCAAATGCAATCTATATGCGTGGCAATGGGTTATATTTTCACCAACAAATGAAAAAAGCGGAAATACGGGCGTGTACGGATGTTGAATCGGTTAGTTTAATTAATTGGTAGGAGTTTTTATGTTTGGAATAGATGATGCAATAGCGGCTGGTGCGAACCTGATCACTAAGATTTTGGACAAGGTTGCACCGGACGCGGATGAAGCTGAAAAGGACAAGTTGACGTTGGCCTTGACGGAAATGCAAAACGAGTATGCCGTTACTTTAAGGCAAATTGACGTTGACAACACTGAAGCGGCTAACCCGCACTGGTTTGTGGCCGGATGGAGGCCGTTTATCGGTTGGGTGTCAGGATTGGGGATTGGCTACCAAGTGCTTTTGGCGCCTATCCTGAACGGTATATTGGTTTCTTTTGGCATACCCGCCCCGTTCCCTTTAGTGGACACCAGCTTGCTGCAAACACTGATTGGCGGCATGTTGGGGTTAGGGTTGGCGCGTAGTTATGATAAGGCCAAGGGCGTTGACACAACAGGATTAACAAAATGAGAACAATAGCAACTTTAATTGTATGTTTATTTTTTAATGTTTCTTTTGCAGAAACAAAATTAGGCATAAATATTCAGGGTGCGTGTGATTGGTGTTGCGACTACACGTTTGTGGATACAATGAAGCAAGCCCGTGGTTTCGCCAATTTAACAAACCCGGCAAACCCGCTGACAAACCCTGCGCCAGTGGATAGCAAAGGCTGGCCCATGCAGGATTTCGGTGTGTTCTTTGCCAGCTTTGGTACAGACCCGTTAAACCGTCCGCTTAGCCAAACCAACCCCAGCTTTTTTGGAACGTACACGCTAAGCTTTAATGGGCAAGCGACATTAGGTTCACAAGGGTGCAATAAGTTCACCAACAAAATTTATAATTCGATAACAAACACGACAACGGCTCAACTTAATGTCGATACCACGTGTGTGCAGATTGATGTTGAATTTACCGGCACAAAACGGACTGCAACAAGTGCTACAAACACTGGTTTAACTAATATCCAATTGTTGCGTCCTGGCTATGCACTTGGCACTACACAAGTGTTTACTACCCAGTTTTTAACTGCACTACAGTCTTTCAGCACTATCCGTTTTATGGCCATGCTGGACACTAATGGCAGTGTTGTTAGTAGTTGGTCGGAAAGAACCCCACAATACATGCCGTCACAAAAACTCAACACAGTAAACGGGGTAGGCAGCAAGGCTATTTTGTCGGGTGTATCTTGGGAATATATTATCCAACTGGCTAACCAGACCAATAAAGACATTTGGATCAATATCCCTGAAGGCGTGGACTTGACCGACCCAACCAGCAGTAACTATGTGACCCAGTTGGCTACTTTATTGAAGAATAATCTTAATTCAAATATTCATGTTTATGTTGAATATAGTAATGAGCTTTGGAACACTCGTTTTACCCAGGCAGCCGCAAACTACAGTTCGGCCAGCTCTGAAGTAAATTCTGGTGCTGATAAGACTTTAAACTACGACAGTATCAATGACCCGATGTATTGGGCTATGCGCCGTATAGCGCACCAGACTTTACGCATTAGCCAACTGTTTGCAGGTGTTTATGGTCCATCCGCCATCAACACCACCATCAGACCTGTCTATGCCAATAGCTACCAGTCACCGTTCTATGCTGAAGATGGTTTAGAGTACCTGTATAAGGTATTTGGCACACCGAAAAATTACCTTTACGCCATAGCCAGTGCGCCGTATTTTGGCATAACTTCAAGCTACACAGATGTGAACAGTTTTTTTACGTCAATACTGGGAGGGGCAAACAACGTGGTGCCTGGTTTTTCAGGTACACCGGCTTATAGCGGGGTCTACCCACTATATACCGGAATAACTTACCAAAGCCTTGCCAACTATGCCCAACTTAAGAATATAAGTTACGAAGGCGGCCCGGATGTTAGCGCACTAACAAACCAAGCCATACCAGAACTGGCAAATAATGACCAACGCATGGGTAACTTGGTGAAAAATTATTTGGCTGACGCATTTGATTGTGGAAATGATTTGTTTATGTTCTTTGAACTGCAAGGCAGCACAACTGACCCGCTTGCCGTTTATCATGATTTTGCCGTACCAACTCAGAAAAGCAATGCCCTTTTATCATTTGATCGGCAAAAAAACACATGCAAGCAAGCAATAAATTTTTAGGCCGATAAATGAACGCATACGAACTGTTAAAAAAACACGAAGGCTTTAGGCAAACCCTGTACCGCTGCACGGCGGGGCATAGGACTATCGGCTATGGCTACAATTTGGACGCTAACCCTTTGCAGCTTGAACCTTCTGAACTGGCGCACTACTGCAAGTCGGGCATCACGGAAACGGAGGGCGGGGTTTTGTTGCAGGAAATGATAGACAAGACCATCCATGAGCTTAATGTCCAGCTTGGTTTTTTTACAGTGCTTTCGGACAACCGTAAAGCGGCGGTGGTTGATATGGCCTACAACCTTGGCATAGACGGGTTTATGAAATTTACTGACACTATCCGCCACTTGACACGGCAAGAATGGACACAGGCGGCTGCATCCATGCTAGCCAGCAAATGGGCAGACCAAGTGGGCAATAGAGCGGTTGAGCTGGCGAGGATTATGGCGAAGGGATAGCACTGCAACGATTCTGTAATTTTCCCCTCTATTCGGGCGGCTTCGGTTATGTTGAGTGTCTGCATTTCAGCATCCTGTCTATTTTAACCACGGTGTCAGCCATACGTTGCAATTCATCCGGCTTTGCTTTGTACAGGGCGGCGTAAATCTTTTTCACCTTGCCGCTGGAAGCCTTGCGCTTCTCTGCCAGTTTGGCACGGTAGCTTCCGCCCATGCTTGCCGCCAACGAGCATTCTACGATGTCGGCGTGGATGGCTTTCAGGGTGTCGGTGGGTAGACCAATAAGCATTGCGGCTAGCATGGCATGTAGTCCTTGCAGCTGCATTCGCACGGGTGGCGGATAAGAAAACCGCCCAGTTTGCAGCGGTATTCGATGCGATGCTCAAGGCCAAGGTGCTTGCAGTTTTGGCAGTTCCTTGGCGGCTCTAGGATGTGGAAGCCTTGATCAAGTTTGGCTTGTTTCTGTTCTTTAACGCTTCTTGCCATTACGCTCATCCAGCATGGCATCTGCCATTTTATATGACCAATATGCTAAACAAATTTTAGTTTTTGTATCTTCATAACTATGCATATACGACTGCAAAGCCAATCCTGCAAAATGGTCGCGCAATGTCATGTCACGGGCTAGTAGTAGGGGTTCTGGTTTGTTAAGTTTGTTATCCGGAAAACAACCAGAATGGTTTTTGTCGTATGCTTTATCAATCATTCTGGCAACTCCGGCAGTGGCATCCAATGGGTTACTTTTTCATGATCAAAAATATTCCATAAACTGTTTCTATACGAGATAATTTCACAAACTGGATTGTTTAGGCCGTCATTAACAATAACCAAATAACATCCGCTTTTTTCAGGAAACCGTTCACCAACGGGTATCCATTGATGTTTTTTTTCAATTTTCTGGATGGCTTTGCTTGATGTTTCAAACAAGTCACGGTTTACCGCTTCCAGCCGCTCAATTTCTTTGAGCGCGTCGGCCTGCAACTTGGTTATTTCAAAAATGACGTTCCGGCTTTCTGGCGTGTCCATTTGCAATGTCGGAAAATGGATTGTCCACGGATGCTGTAGTCGTTTTTTAATGTCCATCATTACCCCTTGCTCAATTCAATAGCCTGAAATATAAAATCTTTCCATTTTGTCCACCAAGACAATGCGTCTTTATCCATCTCAGATATTTCTTTATCCGTAAATTTTTTCCATTTTTCGATAGGATGTTGCTGGCAACTGATTGCTAAAATATCGGATGTAAAAACAACATCATATCTTTCCAATTGGAAATATTTTATTTCTTTCAAGTTTCCAATTACCCATCTCAGGTCTGCCCCGCGCAGGTTTGCATCGCTCAGGTCTGCCCGTCTCAGGTTTGCATCGCTCAGGTCTGCCCCGCTCAGGTTTGCCCGTCTCAGGTATGCCTGTCTCAGGTATGCCCCGCTCAGGTTTGCCCCGCTCAGGTCTGCCCTGCTCAGGTCTACCCATCTCAGGTCTGCCCCGCTCAGGTCTGCCCGTCTCAGGTTTGCATCGCTCAGGTCTGCCCGTCTCAGGTTTGCATCGCTCAGGTCTGCCCCGCTCAGGTTTTCCCATCTCAGGTTTTCCCATCTCAGGTCTGCCCCGCTCAGGTCTGCCAGTCTCAGGTTTGCTTCGTTTTTTACTGCTTCTGCCAGCAGTGATTTAGTATTATCATGCTCGATTTCAGATGTGTAGATAACAAAGCCTTGTATGTTTTTAATTGTTTTCATCATTCCCCCTTGGATGAAACTTATCGGTTACTTTCCACGTGCCCTTACCCACATAAACAGCTGTGTGGTAACGGCGGTAGTGCTTGCTGTACTCATTGCTGAGTTTTGTGGCTTGGTCGAATGTCATTCCCATTCCTTTACATAAAACTTTCCGAACACACCACGGAACGTGCCTAACCCCAATGCCCTGCCGCCATCTTCAAAGCCGCGCCGTTCCGAGCCTTGTTAAAATTTAAATAATTTGTTCGTTTCCCATGTTTAACTGAGGTTATGCGTTGCCAATACTCCGTTATCGGCACATTCCCGCATAACCTCAGTTAAAAGGAATTTCATCATCAAAGCCGTCATCGCTGTATGTCTGCGGCTTTTCTTGCGAATTGCTTTCTTGCGCCGCCCCTTCCTGCTTCTTGCCTACCAGATCAACAATGGTGGCGTTCACTTCAAGGCTGGTCTTGGTTGTTCCGTCCTGCCCTTGGTATTCATGGTGTCTGAATTCCCCGGATATGAACACCTGCTGGCCTTTTTTCAGGTAGTTTTTTAATGGCCCTTCGGCACGTTTGCCCCATAGCGATACCCTAAACCAGATTGTTGTTTGCTTGTCGCCAAACCCGTTGTTATTGGCTACCGTAAATTGCAATACGGTATTGCCGTCGGGCGTGTTCCTAAGTTCGGCATCCCTGCCTAGTGTTCCGGTAAAACTAATTACGTTACTCATTGATAATGTCCTTTTTTAAAAACGAAACGGCTTGCTTAAGTTTATCAATCACCATCTTTTTTCTTAAAAGCTGTTTTTCTTTTATATCCGTCAAAGAAGATGTGTTTACGGTTTTTTTGATTGATTTACATCCTTGTAAATGCTTTCTTCCGGGGCCTTTTTTGGTGTAACTATAATTTTTCATAATTTACTAAAATATTGAAAATGCGTTGATTAAAGCCTGCTCAGCGTCTTTTGTTGACAGGCGGTAGGTGTGGGCAACCAGTTCGATAAAATCGTTTCTGGTCGGCTTGTAGTTGACAGGTTCATCGTCCGGCACGTCAATAATGCTTTCTTCCATAAGTGCCTCTTGTATTGCCGCTATTTCGGCATGTTCATCCAAGGTGGGCATTTCCAAAACCTGTTCGGTGGTGGCTAGAGCTTCTTTCAAGTTGTCCAATTGCCGCTCAATTTCATTTGCTGCGGATTCGTAAATTTCCGCTACGGTGTGGTAATCTGAGCGTCTGTAAGAACTTGCCATTATCCTTAGTTCTGCTATCCGGTTTTCGTTGGGTTCGCACCGCTCAACCAATGGATTGACATAAAGCCGGGCTTCTTCTTCCAGACGTTCACGTTCAGCCTTTTCATTGGCTTCTCGGATGCGTTTTTTCTCTTCCTGTTCTGCCCGTTCCTGTTCCTGCGCCAATCGGTTTGCTTCGGCCTGTTGTGCCGCCAATGCATCGTCAACCGCTTTTTTCCTGATGGCTTCCTGTTCGGCAATTATTTTGTCTTTGGCTGCTTCCATGCGTTCGACTTCTGCACTAACCATTATGGTTAGGCGGTTTTCAAACACGGCACGGTCGGGGTCATGGAACACCACGCCAATATATTCGGGCGTGAACGGGGTAGATATGCCAGCGCGGTGGCAAGCTAGCTCAACCGTCATTGTCCGGGCTTCTATTTCGTTCTGCCAAACCAAGTCGCTTTGTGCTATGTTTTCTATTAATGCCTTGGTTGAGGCGGTGAGGTTGCCCTTGTCGGTAAGGTAAGATTCCTTGATGTCGTCGATTTCGCCAAACCGGAAAGACGGTTTTACACCCTTGTTATCCCATGCCAGATCAAGGGCTTCATTCACTATGCCCCGCACTTCTTCCAGCCGTTCAGCCTTTTTTTCTTCAAACTGGCTGATTATTCGCTGTCTGTTGGCCTTAAGGGTTGCCACAAACCCCTTTGTGATTGCCCTGTTTTTAGTGGCCTGGTCGGTTTCGGCCTTGTAAATGGCGGCTGCTGCTTTGTCCAGATCGGTTGCAAAGCCATTGATAGCGGTTGCATCCGCTTTCATGGCCTTTTCACCTCCGGTGGTGATTGGATAGACAAGGTTTTCTGTCAACTTTACTTGGTTTTCTATGGTTGACAATGTGGCGGGGCTGTAAAAGTCGCCGTTTGGAACTATAAGTTGTTGTCCTAGGTTCATACAAGTGCCTCTTTGAGGATGGTTATTTGTTGTTCGGTTAGCAACCGGCCTTGAGATTTTGCTCCTTTGATGACGGCATCAAGGCTTAATGTGCCTTCCATTATTTTTTGCAACCATACCTGTGATTTTGCGTTGAACTCCGCCTCGTCATAGGGTTGTAATCGGCTTTCTGGCTGTGGTGCTGGCTTCAGTGCTGGCTCTTCTTTGTGCAAATCGCCTTTGTGCCACAATTCCAAGGCGGCACCGAAACGCATGGCGGCGTTTCTTAGTGCATCGCCAATTACTTCTTTTTCACGGCTGCCAACCTCCTTGTACTGGCTAGGCTCGGCATTGCCATAGCCCATACGGGTTACGCCACAAACGGTTAGTTTTATCCAAAGCCCTCCGGTTGCGTCGAATTTTGGTAGGCCGTCTTGGAAAGCAACCGGCTCCCATGTCCATAACGGGTCTACGTCCAATAGCCTATCAGTCAATGCGGCATGGCCTACATAGTCCAAGTGGGCCATTTTTGGGTGATGCCAGCCACCGCAAATGTTGCAGTTTTTCTTCTCCGCTGGTGGGCATTGGCTTTGTTCTTTTGAACCTTTAACCAGCTTGCCTATCTGGTTTGGCTTGAAGGGTTGGCGCATAAGCACCAGTTGTTCAGATTGGGTGGTCATAATCTTGTCTTGCCTCAATTTCATATTGATGGGCATACCCGTTCAGGTATGATTCAAATGGCAACCATGCCCGTCTGCCCTTGACACAATCCGCTATGCCAAGGTTGTATAAGAAGTTACGCATAGTCCAGCACCTCTTAATCCGCTTCCAAAACCGCCGCAAGTGCAGCGTCATGGATGGCGTTGAATGTTTCGCTTTCACAGTCAATGGCCCAAAAGATGTCATCTCTGTTATCGCCGTTTATCCAGATAATTTGCTCGATATAGATTGAGTAGTCATCAATTGCCTGTGGCCCGTTTGTTATGTCCGCTGGTTCAAACAGCGGGGTGTAATGCACTTCGATAGTGCGCCCGATAAACTCAATAACAATTTCGTTCATTGGTTTTGCTCCCCTTGTGGGTCTGATTCGATAAAAGGCATATCAAGCAATGCATGGGCAAAGACCCATGAAAAGGCCGCATATACTAAAATTTCGCCCATGATTTTTAACATCGTTTTGACTGATGGGTTATGGCTTCCGGTCATAACGCCTCCATCAGTGGCACAGAAAAAAGCGCGTGTAACATGAGCCACGTCAAAAACAGACTAACGGCTATGAATTCCAAGCCCTTGTTAAGTGCTGTTAGGTTGATAGTTATGTCTATCAACCCGTAAATACTAAAATGCAGTATCTTCATGTATCTCGCTCCAGTTGGGTTATGGCATTGAAAGGAACTGCTTTGCAAGAAGGCATTGAGTTTTTTCTTTTTTGCCCATTCTGGGAATGGGCCAATGGTTTTTTTCCTCTGGAATGCGCCTGTTCAAATTCCGGTGGTTCTTTTCAATTTCTTTTTTGAACTTCAATGCCAGTGTTTTTTTGTACATTAAAAAACCGTTTACTTTTGTTTCATGATTCGGAAACAACGGATGTTTTTGCCGTAAATACCGTGCATAAGATTCGCTTTTTCCCAGCAGGTGTGCGAATTCTTTGATGTTTATCAGTTCCATAAACCCTCCAAAAAATGCCCCCCTTGCGAGGGGGCTAGTTGCCCTTTAGTTGGCTTGCTAATGACTCTCAACGAAAGCCATTAAAAATCTGGTGCGGCATGACATAAGGGAACTCCCCCTCTGAATCTGCCTAAGCCGGAAACGCGCTCGGACAGTGCCACCCGCACCCCCGGCAGTTACACGCCACTGCACGGTAGGCGTCCTAGACTAATAGTCACAAAGCGGGTCTGACTGGCTTGCCCCGCACCGTTCCGCGAAGGTTGCTGCTGCGTTGCCGCTTTGTTGGGTTAAATAATACCATAGTAGTTAAATAATGCAATACCCAAGTTATATTTTTTTCCGCCGCGCACAAAAAATCCGCTATAATTACGGCTCTTTCAATCGATTGGGGTGTTTATGAGTCTGGAATCTGTTTTGATGATTGTGGGGCTATTGTTGGCGTTGTTTGGCGTGGCGGTGCTGGTTATCCATTCGCTGCACGGAAAAATTGAGGATATGGCGGATTTCGTGGCAAACCACATTGAGGCTGAATTTCAGCTTTTGGAATCCAAGATCAAAGATGAGATTAAAAAATCCACATCTAGCATCCATAGCGCGGTTTGGGATGCCTCGTTCAGCACGTTCCCCGACAAGCCGGTAACGCCACCGGCAAGTCCTGAAGCGGTGAATTGATTGGTGATGCCCTCTTGATGAGGGCATTTTTATATTGACAATTAGAATTACTTGGGTATTATTAGAGCCCGTGAACAGAAAAGAAATTACTAAAATCGTTTCCGCCAATGTCCGCCGCGCGGTGGATTTGGCGGGTACGCAAGCAATTCTAGCAAGCCGCGCTGGTGTAACTCAAGGGGCTATCAGCAAGTTTTGCCGTGCTGAAGCATTGCCCACGGGAATGACAGCCAACAAGCTTTCTAATGCGGTTGGCGGAAAACTTAAGCCTTGCGATTTTGCCCCCCATATTTTTAACCCCCACCATTAGCCCACTTCCGTGGGCGTTTTTTTAGGATTTTTATGGAAAAAGACAATGAATGCACGAAAGCGGACGCATGTATTTTGGCGGTGGCTGCGGGTGTGGTGCTTATTGTGGTTGTGGCACTTTTCAACCTGTTTAATCTGGTTTGGGAGATTACGGAGTGCCTGCGCTAAGAAAATTTAACTCATTTAGGCGCAAGGATGATATGGGTTTTGTCCAGACCCGTGCAATTGTGGGTAATCGTCAATTTGTCGCCGCGCTAGATGAACTGGGCAATGAGATCACCGGGTTGTTCATGTGTCCGGGCGGGATTGTGTTGTCCGGTGACGGGCTGAGGATTTTGGCGGCGGGTAAGGGCGTGGCGTTCAGTATTGACAGCCATTATCCGGTTTTTGTGGTGGAAAGACATAGACTATCGGAAACAAGATGAGAATTTACCTGCATAAAAGGAAGGTGGCCCATTCCATGCTGTCTGATGAGTTACGCCACAAGCCCGCCAACAAGACCC
>Ga0208622_1000903_pt1 | contig 10881 bp, 8 predicted proteins | sample CryBogCBH12Jul09_FD_184621 | JGI IMG/M metagenome (GOLD analysis project Ga0208622, IMG submission 184621) | Freshwater microbial communities from Crystal Bog, Wisconsin, USA - CBH12Jul09 (SPAdes) | ecosystem: Environmental > Aquatic > Freshwater > Lake | place: Crystal Bog, Wisconsin, USA... | reverse complement strand
CATGAACGCATGCATTTAACACTCAAGCAAGCGACGACTAAACCCCCGGCTAAAACACTGTTGCAACAGCAAGATAAGTTTGAAGACTTTATCTACGAGTACAACTATGAAAGGCCTCATCAAGCCCTAGAGATGAAAAAACCGGCACAGCTCTATACCCCCTCGACTCGAAAGTATGAAGGACTACCGGATGTCAGTTATCCCTTCCACGATAAGACAGTGACCGTGACTAACTGCGGACGCATCTGCCTTGATGGTAAGAAGATTCACTTTAGTACGGTGTTCGCTGGTCATGACGTGGGCCTGCGGCAAGTCGAAGATGACGTGTGGTTAGTCAGCTTTATGGATTACGATATGGCTTACTTTGATATGGAGTCTTCGCGGGTACAAGCCCTAGAAAACCCATTTGGTCCCAAAGTATTGGGGATGTGATTGGTAAAGGTGTAAACCATGTGGTCGGTACCGGACGTAAAGCATGTGTCCGGTACGTACCTTTGCTTTTCTGGTGGGCCCACCAGGACTTGAACCTGGGACCAAAGGATTATGAGTCCTCTGCTCTAACCAACTGAGCTATGGGCCCGTTAATCTTTACATGCAGTTTTTACACTTCTTAACTACCTTAAACCACACTAAATCCGCATTTACTACACACCATGAAAAATGCCCTGGTGTGTAAGCGGTGTGTAGTGAATTTATACCGCCTAATTCACCACTAACCTCTTGAATCTACAGAGGTCTTTGTGACAAGACCCCTAGGGCTTCTTTCTTATGAGTCCTCTGCTCTAACCAACTGAGCTATAGGCCCGTTAGTCTTTGGTTTAATCCTCTTCGAGGAAAGTCTTGAGTTTGTCGCTGCGGCTTGGATGACGCATTTTTCTCAGGGCCTTAGCTTCTATCTGACGAATACGCTCACGCGTCACGTCAAACTGCTTACCAACTTCTTCGAGCGTGTGATCTGTACTCATCTCAACACCGAAACGCATACGTAATACTTTTGCTTCGCGTGGTGTTAATGAATCCAGAACATCCTTCACCACATCGCGCATAGATTCATGCAATGCGGCTTCAGCTGGAGCCAAGGTGTTGCCATCCTCAATGAAGTCACCTAAATGAGAATCTTCATCGTCGCCGATTGGTGTTTCCATCGAGATAGGCTCTTTAGCAATCTTCATAATCTTACGAATCTTGTCTTCAGGAATCTCCATCTTCAGCGCCAAAGTTGCAGCATCTGGCTCATGACCAGTTTCTTGCAAGATTTGACGGCTGATACGGTTCATCTTGTTGATCGTTTCAATCATGTGAACTGGGATACGGATCGTACGGGCTTGGTCAGCGATAGAACGTGTAATCGCCTGACGAATCCACCAAGTTGCATAGGTGGAGAACTTATAACCACGACGGTATTCAAACTTATCTACCGCCTTCATCAAACCGATGTTTCCTTCTTGAATCAAATCCAAGAACTGTAAACCACGGTTGGTGTATTTCTTAGCAATCGAGATCACCAAACGTAAGTTGGCTACAGTCATCTCGCGCTTTGCTTCACGTGCACGCTTCTCACCGGCAGTCATGCGTTTGTTCACTTCTTTTAATTCTGGAAGTGGAATAACAACACGGGTTTGAATATCAATTAACTTCTGTTGAAGTTCTTGAACAGCAGGAACGTTACGTTGCAAGAGTGCGGTATATGGCTTGTTCTCTTTTAGCAACTTATCAGTCCAAGTCAGATTCATGGACATCTTAGGGAAGTCTTTCAAGACATCGCCACGATTTACGCCAACCTTGTCTACTAATAAGCTAACAATACCGCGCTCTAACTTCCAAACTTGATCCACTTGTGAGCGCATGGTGTCACACAACTTCTCAACACTCTTCGCAGTCAAACGGAAACCAAGCAACTCACCGCGGATGAGATCTTGCGCCTTGATATACGCTGGGCAGTTATAACCTTCTTTATCAAATGCGCGACGCATCTTATCGGCCTGAGTACGAACAATTGCAAATTTCTCTAGGGAAATCTGCTTTAACTCTTCAAGCTGTTTTGCATTCGCTGTAGCCGCACCGCCGCCACCGCCGCCTTCGTCTTCACCAACATCTTCGCCCTCTTCGGCATCCGGATCAACTTCTGGCTCTTCTGGTCCAAGCTTAATATCTTCAGCATTTGGATCTACCAATCCGTCTACGAATTGATCGATCTCGATTTCACCGCTAATGATCTTATCGACGTTGATCAAAATTTCGCCAATGGTGACTGGGCAAGCAGCTAGCGCCATCACCATGTCTTTGAGGCCAGCCTCAATCTTCTTGGCAATCACGATCTCGCCTTCGCGAGTCAGCAAATCAACCGTACCCATCTCACGCATATACATGCGGACTGGATCGGTTGTACGACCAAACTCTGAATCAACCGTTGATAAAGCAGCTTCCGCTTCTTCTTCAGCCTCTTCTTCTGTAGTTGCTGCAGAACCATTCTCATTTAATAAGAGGGTTTCAGCATCAGGGGCTTGCTCGTAAACAGTAATGTTGATGTCGTTTAAAAGGCTAATCAAAGTTTCCAATGCGTCGGCATCAGATAACTCATCAGACATCACGTCATTCATCTCACCATGAGTTAAGTAACCCTTGGACTTACCCATCTTAATCAGGGTCTTCAGACGTGTACGACGCAACTCTTGCTGTGCTTCAGAGCCCAACTGTTGTGCTGCGAATTCTTTTAAAAGCGCTTTTTCTTTTGCCTTACGCTCACGCGCCTTTTGACGGTCAGTTAAGACTGGCTCTGCGCCCTCAACCGGAGCATCAGCCTTAGCTTTACGACCGCGAACTTTTTTCTCTTCACCAACAACTTCAGCAGCGCCCTCAACTTCTGGTGCTTTTACTTTTTTCCCCTTAGCTTCTGCTTTTGCATCTGCTTTTGGCTCGGCCTTCACAGCTTTTGCTGGTACAGCCTTAACAACAACTGCTTTTCCTTTTTTAGCAGGCTCAACTTTTGCGACTGGTTTAGAAGCTTTGGCCGGAGTCTTTGCTACCGGCTTTGCAACAGCCTTTACTGGTTTGGCTGGAGTCTTTGCTTTAGCGACTGGCTTAGCTGCAGGTTTTGCTGGAGCCTTTGCCTTAGCGACTGGCTTAGCTGCAGGTTTTGCTGGAGCCTTTGCTTTGGCGACTGGCTTAGCAGGCGTCTTTGTTTTGGCTGCAGGTTTTGCTGGGGCTTTAACCGGCTTGGCTGGAGTCTTTGCCTTGGCTACTGGTTTTGCTGGGGCCTTTGCTTTGGCGACTGGCTTAGCAGGCGTCTTTGCTTTGGCTGCAGGTTTTGCTGGGGCTTTTGCTTTTGGAGTTGTTTTAGCGGCTGGTTTTTTCTTGATATTAGGCATTTATTAGCACTTACTCACATTACTGTTGATTGATATCGACTGATTAAGTACAGCCACGTTGTCCACTTGCCCAAAATTTCATCAAAATAAAGCGCAAGTGACTGAATTAAATCGTTTTTTTCTTGGGAACAGAGGATTATAGTCGATTGTGACTTTTTTACCCCTACTTATCGTAAAAATATGGGGTTAATTTCTCTGATTTCTAGGGTGAAATCCGTTATTTCTTACGAGAACTTCAGCCTCTCGCCTAACTCACGATATCTAGCCCGATCTTGGTCGGTTGCCGTGTTTGCGGCAAGCTTTTGGGCAATCTGAGTCATCTCTAGCTTGAGATGGGTTAACTCGAGCTTTTTAAAGGCGCCATCTAAATCAGCCTCAGCACCCTCTAGATCTAAATCAGACCCCATGACCCGCTTTCTGAGCGCTTCGTACATCGGCGCCAATTCGCTACGAGACAGTTGCTCTTGGAACATGGCAAAAGCACCTGCCCCCACCATAGCGGGCTTTTCACCTTCACCAGGTACTAGCTCGACTTGATCGCATTGCGCCAATAAATCTTGCATCAATGTGAGCGTCTTAGTAGAGCGTTGTTCAGATGCCTGCAAAGCTAAGGCGCGTTTATTAGGGTCTAAAGCCTTACCCAAATGCGGAAACTGAATTAATACCCGCAAAATTTGTACAGCCAAATCCGTGGGCGCTTGAGGGGGAGCAATGTTTTGTGCAACGACTCTTTTGGAAGATCCCTTTGAAGCTTGCCATGGTGCGCCTTGCGCTCTATTGCCAGTGCTGGTATTCGTAAAGCCAGGAGCACGCGTTGGGCTTGCAGAATACGATCCGGTTTGTACGGGAGCAGGTGCTACTGTTAAACCACAAAAAGCCTCTAACTCTGCAGGTGTTGAGTTTGTTCTGATCGCTAGCTCGCGCAATATTTGTGTACGCAAAGCGATCGGCGGCATGGAGAGCAACAAAGGTTTGGCCGCATGATGTGTTTGTGCCCTACCCTCTGGCGTGGTGAGTTCATGCCCTTCGCTAGCAATCTTGAAGAAGAAGCTCGAGATTGACATCGCCTCTTTAATGACTTTTTCAAAAGCAGGGGCACCATAGGCGCGAACATAACTATCCGGGTCATGTTCAGTCGGTAAGAATAAGAAACGAATTTCTTTATCGTCAGACATCAAAGGCAAGCAAGCTTCTAGCGCTCTCTGCGCTGCACGTTGCCCTGCAGAATCACCATCAAACGAAAAGACCACGCGATCGGTTTGGCGCAAGAGCATACGCACATGATTAGCGGTACATGCAGTACCTAAAGTAGCTACGGCATTCGGGAAACCCAATTGCGCAAGCGCCACTACATCCATATAACCTTCGCACACCAAGACATATTCTTGTGCACGAATGGCCTGTCTTGCCTCAAATAATCCATAGAGCGTATTGCCCTTAGAGAAGAGTGGCGTCTCAGGGGAATTTAAATACTTCGGCTCGCCTTGATCCAAGATGCGCCCACCAAAACCAATCACCTGACCTTTGGGATTACGAATCGGAAACATAATCCGATCACGAAAGCGATCGTAACGTCTTGCAGTTTGATTGCCCTCGCTCTGCTCACTCTGAATGAGTAAGCCACCCTCTAATAATGTTTTAGCCACTTCATCATTAGCGTAAGTACCAAATACTGCTTCGAGGCCTTGCCAACCATCTGGTGCATAACCTAAGGAATAACGCTTGGCAATTTCTCCGGTAAGGCCACGACCTTTTAAATATTCCACTGCACGTGGCGCCACTTTGAGTTGTGCGCGATACCAATCAGATGCCGCACTCATGACTTCGCTCAGAGCCATCGCTTGTTGCTGTCTTGCTACGTCTTGAGCGGTACGCTCCTCACGTGGCACAGTAAGTCCAGCTGAACGCGCTAAATCTTCAATCGCATCTACATAACCCAACCCCGAATACTCCATCGCAAAACTAATGGCTGAGCCATGCGCTCCGCAACCAAAGCAGTGATAAAACTGCTTGGTGGGTGAAACAGAAAATGAAGGGGATTTTTCAGAATGAAACGGGCACAGACCTTGATAGTTTGCACCCGCTTTTTTTAGCTTTACGTGCTCCCCAACCACATCAACGATGTCAATCCGATTTAAAAGATCGGCAATGAAGGATTGAGGGATGAGTGCCATTAGTGCTGAACTGAGTGGCTCACTTCGCCAGAGCAGCTTTCACCAAGGCAGAAACTTTTCCCATGTCCGCCTTACCAGCCAATTGCGCCTTGAGGGCACCAATGACTTTTCCCATGTCTTGAGGACCAGCCGCACCAGTGGCGCTCACCGCCGCAGCTACTGCAGCTTCAACCTCAGTATCTGACAATTGCGCAGGCAAATACGCTTGCAAGATGGCCATTTCGCCAGCTTCTATTGCAACCAAATCATCGCGCCCAGCTTTTTCAAACTGAGAGATTGAATCTTTGCGCTGCTTCATCATTTTTTCTACAGTCGCTATGACGCCAGCATCATCGACCACGATGCGCTCATCTACTTCACGTTGCTTAATGGCAGCCAATAAAAGACGGATGGCCCCTAAACGTGCAACGTCTTTTGCACGCATAGCGTTTTTCATATCTTCGGTAATTTGGTCTTTGAGACTCATGTCATGTTTCCTGTTGTACTGAATACCCTGAATGGATTCTTACATTGATTTTCTAACGATTATTACTCGGGCGCTGAAAAAGCAAAAACCCGCTGCGTTTCACCGTCAGCGGGTTTCAAAGCTTCTCGGTGAAGAGAGCTTTTAAATGCGATTAGTAAAGCTTTTTAGGCAACATCTGACTGCGAATACGCTTGTAATGGCGTTTTGCAGCTGCTGCTTTTTTGCGCTTGCGCTCAGCAGTTGGCTTTTCATAGAACTCGCGAGCACGCAAGTCGGTCAAAAGGCCATTTTTTTCAATGGTGCGCTTGAAACGGCGTAATGCCACTTCAAAAGGTTCGTTCTCACGGAGGCGTACTGTAGTCATACTTGTTTAACTCGTTTATGCTGGAAAATTACTGAATCACGGATTCTATCACGGCTAAGCGAAAAATGATTGTTTTAGGTATAGAAACTTCTTGTGACGAGACCGGGGTGGCTTTATACAACACCATGCCCTGGGAGAGTGCACAACCCGCTTCCCTAGGCATTCTGGGGCAGGCCCTGCACTCGCAGATTGCTATGCACCGTGAATATGGGGGCGTTGTACCGGAATTGGCTTCTAGAGACCATATTCGCCGGGTTTTACCCCTTTTAGACGAGTCTTTAGCCCAGTCTGGACTGACACTCAAGGATATTGATGCTTATACAACACCATGCCCTGGGAGAGTGCACAACCCGCTTCCCTAGGCATTCTGGGGCAGGCCCTGTACTCGCAGATTGCTATGCACCGTGAATATGGGGGCGTTGTACCGGAATTGGCTTCTAGAGACCATATTCGCCGGGTTTTACCCCTTTTAGACGAGTCTTTAGCCCAGTCTGGACTGGCACTCAAGGATATTGATGCGGTGGCCTATACCCAAGGCCCTGGCCTCGCTGGGGCCCTCCTAGTGGGCAGTGCCTTTGCTAAATCCCTTGCCCAAGGCCTAAACCTCCCCTCCATTGGGGTCCATCACCTTGAGGGGCACCTACTATCCCCGCTTTTAGGGGAAACAGCGCCGCAATTTCCGTTTATTGCCTTACTGGTTTCAGGTGGCCATACCCAGTTAATGAAAGTCAGTGGGGTTGGTCGTTATGAGCTCCTTGGTGAAACGCTAGACGATGCCGCGGGAGAAGCATTTGATAAAACAGCCAAGCTATTAGGTTTGGATTACCCAGGTGGTGCAGCGATTTCTAAACTGGCAGAAAAAGGGCGGCCTGGTCAATTTGATCTGCCTAAGCCAATGCTGCATTCCGGTGATCTCGATTTTTCATTCTCTGGATTAAAGACAGCGGTTCTGAACCAAGTGAAAAAGTTTCAAGAAAAAAATATTACCGACGCAACTGAAGTGGCGCAATTTCATGCTGACCTGGCAAGGGCCTTCGTAGAATCCTTGGTTGCAGTATTAGTTAGCAAATCCGAAAAAGCGCTCAAGCAAACAGGCTGTAAGCATTTAGTACTTGCTGGTGGTGTCGGCGCGAACTTGCAGTTGCGCGCAGCGCTGAATGAGAAAGCGACTAAAAATGGTTTTGAAGTGCACTACCCACCACTAGATCTGTGTACGGATAACGGGGTGATGATTGCCTTTGCGGATTGCCTTTGCGGGAGCGCTGCGTTTACTTGCCCCCAACAATGGCTCAACAACATCGGGTGCATTTGATATCAAGCCCCGCTGGGACTTGCAGAGCAATAACCTCGTTTAAATCTCAGAGGTAGGGCTTCACTCGTTATTTTGTCAGGCTGATCTTGGCAAAAGCGCTGTGATTATGAATCGACTCAAAGTTCTCAGCCTCAACCACAAATGACAGGATGCGTTCGTCAGCCTTGAGCTGACCAGCAACATCACGTACCAAGTCTTCAACAAATTTTGGATTGCTGTAAGAACGTTCGGTAACCCACTTCTCATCTGGGCGCTTGAGCAAACCCCACAACTCGCTTGAAGCTTCACTCTCAGCAGCAGTCACCAAATCTTCAACTGTCATTTTGGTTTTTGGATCCAGCGCCACTGTCATCGTCACATGCGAGCGTTGATTGTGCGCACCAAAATCTGAAATCTCTTTTGAGCAAGGGCACAAGCTCATTACCGGCACTACAGCGCGCAAGTTCAATTCAACATCGATTGAACCAGCGGCATTTTTCTTACCCTTGGACATCCAAGTGACTTCGTAATCCATCAAACTTTCAACACCTGAGACCGGCGCTGCTTTTTTGACAAAATGGGTATAAGTAAATTGCACACGACCTTCAGTGGCGTCCAAGAGCGGCAACATTTCGCGAACCATAGAAACTACAGAGGTGCTGTCGATTGGCTCATCTTGTTGTTGCAAGATCGCCATGAAACGCGACATGTGCGTTCCCTTGATATGCGCAGGCAATGCAACATCCATCTCAAAATTACCCACTGATGGAAAGCTACCAGTCTTGGTACGAATGGTGAGCGGATGGCGCACCCCACGAATGCCTACTTGCTCAATCGGCAAGGAACGCTCATCCCGAGTGGATTGCACATCGGCCATCACGCTAGGTTTGAGAAAAGATGCATTCATATCGTTCATGGCTCTATTTTCCGGCAAAACCAGCTTATTTGCCTACGAATGCTGAATTAATGTTCAAGATTGCTGGAAAACGCCGTGTAATGGACTGGTGAATACCTTCTACATCCAGGCCACACTTGGCCATAAGCAATTTGTAGTCACCATGCTCGATAAATTCATCGGGAATACCCAGTTGCAATAAAGGCTTATTAATCCCCATTGCTGAGAGTGCTTCTAGGCAAGCACTACCCGCCCCACCTTGAATCGCGCCATCTTCAACCGTGACGAAATAATCATGGTCACTCGCTAAGGATTTAATGAGATCCACATCCAATGGTTTTACAAAACGCATATTGGCAACCGTTGCGTCTAAGCGCTCAGCAACTTCTAGTGCTGGGTATAGCAAAGTACCAAATGCCAATATGGCTACGCGACTACCAATAGCTGCCGTTGATTTGCGACGCAACTCACCTTTACCAAAAGGAAGTGTGCGCAGCTCTTTAGAGGGGATTGTGCCAACACCCGCACCACGGGGGTAACGTACTGCGCTCGGATGCGATTGATGGAAGGCAGTCGTTAACAAATCTCGACACTCTGCTTCATCAGCAGGAGTCATCACCAACATATTGGGAATGCAGCGTAAAAATGGGATGTCATACACGCCAGCATGAGTCGCACCATCTGCACCGACTAAGCCGGCGCGATCTAATGCAAATAACACTGGCAAATCCTGAATCGCTACATCATGAATCAATTGATCGTATGCACGCTGTAAAAAAGTGGAATAGATTGCCACTACTGGTTTCATACCCTCACATGCCATACCAGCAGCAAAGGTCACCGCATGTTGCTCAGCAATGCCCACGTCGTAATACCGCTTCGGAAAATTCTTTTCAAACTCGACTAAGCCAGAGCCTTCACTCATTGCTGGCGTAATACCAACCAATAGTGGATCAGCATGCGCCATATCGCACAACCATTCGCCAAATACTTGCGTGAAGGTTTTCTTGGGTGGGATATCAGGCTTCTTCACACCCTCTTCTGGGTTGAACTTGCTTGGACCGTGATAGAGCACAGGATTGGCTTCGGCTAATTCATAGCCCTGGCCTTTTCGGGTCACCACATGTAGAAACTGCGGACCACGCCCTTCAAGCGCAAGGCGACGGACGTTTTGCAACATCGGAATCAAAGCCGCAAGATCATGGCCATCAATAGGACCGAAGTAATTAAAACCAAACTCTTGAAAAATGGTCGATGGCGAAACCATGCCTTTAGCGTGATCCTCTAAGCGTTTAGCAAACTCTCGTAAAGGGGGCGCAATAGATAAAACGCTATCAATACCTTTTTTGGTTGCCGAATAAATATTGCCACTGAGCAAGCGCGCGAGGTGTCGATTCAATGCACCTACCGCTGGCGAGATGGACATATCGTTATCGTTCAATATCACCACGAGCGGCAAGTCGTCATACACGCCTGCGTTATTCATCGCCTCAAAAGCCATGCCGCCGGTCATGGCGCTATCACCAATCACAGCAACAGCTACTTGTTTTTCGCCTTTAGTCTGGAATGCTCTTGCCATCCCCATCGCCGCAGAAATGCTGGTAGATGAATGGCCCGTCCCGAAAGCATCGTATTCACTTTCAGTACGACGCGGGAAACCCGATAAACCGTTGAGCTGGCGCAGAGTGCTCATGCGCTCACGGCGGCCAGTCAAAATCTTATGGGGGTAACTCTGATGACCCACATCCCAAACGATCCGATCGTTTGGCGTATCAAAAACGTAATGCAAAGCAATTGATAATTCCACCGTGCCCAAATTAGAGGAAAGGTGCCCACCTGTTTTAGAAACAGAATCTAAAACAAACTGGCGCAATTCAGCGGCCAATGCTGGCAACTCTTCACGGGAAAGCTTTTTTAAATCGGCGGGGGATTGTATGGAATCTAAAGTCATCGAATCTAAGGTCAAACCTATTTGCCTCTACTGACTACTAACAGAGCTAAATCTTGTAGGGCTTGCGCTTTGCTGCCAAAAATCTCCAGACTGGCAATCGCCTCTGCTTGCAATTGCTTTGCCTGCTTCTGTGCATAGTCTAAACCCATCAAGGTTACGTAGGTAGGCTTATCGTTGGCGGCATCCTTACCAGCCGTCTTTCCGAGGGTTTGACTATCTGCCGTAGCGTCTAGAACGTCATCAACAATCTGAAAGGCCAGGCCAAGGGCCTGAGAATAATTTTTCAGGCAAGTCATTTGGGTAGGGTTCAAGTGAGCGGCAATACCGCCCAATTGCACAGCGCAAGATAACAGCGCACCTGTTTTCATGGCA
>Ga0208622_1000894_pt1 | contig 10949 bp, 12 predicted proteins | sample CryBogCBH12Jul09_FD_184621 | JGI IMG/M metagenome (GOLD analysis project Ga0208622, IMG submission 184621) | Freshwater microbial communities from Crystal Bog, Wisconsin, USA - CBH12Jul09 (SPAdes) | ecosystem: Environmental > Aquatic > Freshwater > Lake | place: Crystal Bog, Wisconsin, USA... | reverse complement strand
TGCTTCTTTTTTTGCACTTTTTTCACGATACTTGACATAGTTGGACAGTCTAGCAGCACGTCCGGGCCAGTGCTTATAGATACGTTCTAACACAATCTTATGTTTATTGTGAGGGAAATCGATATCAATATCTGGTAAGTCATCTCGCAACGGATTGATAAAACGAGCCAACGGAATGTTGTGTGCTACAGGATCTACATCAGTTATACCCAACAACCAGCAAACCAAACTGCTTCCTGCGGATCCTCGTGTTATGTGAGGTATATCTCGCGTTAAGTCAAGTACTTCTAACACCTTAAGAAAATGAGGTGTAAACCGTTGCGCTGTTATCAGCTCTATTTCTTCTGCTAGTCTATCGGCATACTCATGTGCGGTTGGTATTGCACGTACAAAGTGGTTTGAAAGTGTGGTATAATTTTCAATTTGATCTTCTATTGTTTCCATTAATATGTGCCATGTTGTGAGTTAAATCTTGAGCCGATGTAGGCTTGTTGATGACAATATTTACGGAGTATTTTGTAAGCTATATAGACTTTATTTTGGACATTTCATAGTTAATAGCGAGGATTTATATCCTCGCTATTAACTCTTGTTTATAGATGAGGAGCTAGCTGAGTAGCGTCGCCGGCGAACTTATAATATCCTGCATGATCAAGTTTAATAGTAAGGTCTGCCCAAATTTTACCACCCATGTCTCTCCACAGCTTGCAGAAATAATAATCCTCTGACAGATATTCTTTTGTCACTGGATCAATTAATGTGTCAAATAGAGCATACTTATATGGATCATATTTTGGATCAAGCCCAATTGCATCTTGATAATGCAGTTCCGGTTTTGCACGAATTAAAGTTTCAATGACCTCTCTCTTAATTAGCATAAATCCAGTTCCAAGATTGGCAACTTCAACTAGGTTGCCCTCTTTTGTGCTGTTTGGAACTTTGTTTACAACATACTGTACTGGCAGGGCCTTCTTTGGATATAATCCGCCCGATACATCTTTATCTGCCAACATCAGTTTGATGATTTCTTCTGGTTCAAACCCGATATCGCTGTCAATAAACATAAGATGTGTGCTCTTTGGTTCAAATGCAAGGAATTTGGCCACCAAACTGTTACGTCCTCGTGGGATAAGACTTTCATTAACCATAGTATCAACCGTAAACTGTAGCCCTAATCTATTAGCCGCTGCCATAAACTTTAACATGCTGATAAAAAAGCACTCGTTCAACATACCACCATAACACGGAACACAAAAATGGATTCGCATATTACGTAAAAAGTCCAATTGTCGTTGGTCGATATTCATATTGGTATATTACCTTCTAATTAAATTTGTTTTATCTATAATGTGTGTGGGATGCATCTCAGAATCTATCATATCTATGATCTTACATAATGTCCTATTAACTTTTTAACTGATTATCTATTTACAAGTCAAATAATTTGATTATTTCCTTCGTTTGATATCTCTGCCCATTTTCTAAACTTTGATTTTTAAAATACTAATGTCATAGATCCACTTTGATCTGCATCAGATTTACAGCAATCAAATTAGTCCACTAATAGCCCAAGATTTCGTAAACGTTCTACAGTAGCGTACCAGGAGTCTAGTTGTAAATTATTACGCAAGCTAATACACCATCTAGGTTCGTCGCCTATAAATACAGCATGTGGTATATCAACTCTGACCAAACTTAACCCATTACCAATATTAGTACGATATGCTTCTTCAAGACTATCAATTGGGAATTGTATATAAGGCATACCGCGTTTAGTATAATTTATATGTAACGGTGTAGTTGGATTATTATACCATCTCATTTCACTTCCTCGTCCACCTATAATCCAATTTAGTGCAGACACTGGTATTTCTCCGTTGGTTCCATAAGAATCGATATGTGCTGAATCAGTTTGAATATGTGCAGGTCGATAAAATAGTAATACCCACTCAACTGGTATTCCGTATCTAATCATATTATCAAGCCACGTTTGATTAAACATATCAGGTGGTTTGATATTCCATATTTCTTTATACATTCCGACATTAGGTAGCTGATATCCCAATTTAAATGCTTGAGACATGTCTATGTTAGTTCGATAACAATAATTTGAATCTGTAATCATGTGTAACTTGCAATATTTTTATATTAAAAAGTGAGAAAGCTTTAATAACCCTCTCACTTTATCGCGGCCGGATCAACAAATTGAGAATTTAACTCATCTTCCCCAGCTCTGTGATTCTATGCATGTATTTAGTGTTTAACTGTAATCCAGTTCCAACAACTGGTGTCATCTAACACAGCTTTAACCAATGTTTGATTTAATTCGTGTCCACTGCAAAATCCATAAAACTTACCAAGTATTGGTGCACCAGCTAGAGAAAGGTCGCCAATTGCATCTACTACTTTATGTCTAGCAGGTTCGTCGGGCCATTGTAAATTTGCCCCCATAATAGCAGACTCATTGAAAACAATGGTATTTGATAAACTCGCACCTTTAGCCAACCCGTGTGCTTGTATAACATCAATATCTTTGAAAAATCCAAAAGTTCTAGCAGTGCCAAGCTCTTTATCAAATGATCTGCGCGATAAATTGATAGAAAATTTGCGTTCTCCAATCATAGGGTGATCATAAATCATATGATAACATAGTTTGTAGCCGTTGTAAGGTGCTAAACTACACCAAGAATTGTTGATTTTAACAGTTTTTGTCCTGATAATCTTAATTTGTTGTACAGTATGCCCTTGTTCAACAATACCTGCACAATCCGCTAAAAATGTCCAATTACCTGCACTACCATCAAAAATTGGAATTTCATTGCCCCAAACCTTTATAATAAGATTATTAATACCCAACGCCGAAAGGGCGGCTAGCAGATGTTCTGTGGTATCAAGTGACACCTCGTCTTTTTTCAATACTGTGCGAAGCATACCACTGTATGTATGATCAACTGTTGCAGGTATTTCTGTTTTAACATTGTTGAATTTATCTATCACGTGAAATACAATGCCGGTATCAACATCGGCGGGCATCAACTGTACCTCACTTATAAGTCCAGAATGTAGACAAACCCCTCGGCACCATATTGGTTGCCGAAGGGTTTTTTGCTTGAGTGGGTGAGAACGCCAGTAGTTGTCTAGTTGATCCATTATACTGGCGCTGCTCTTGTGCTTAGAGTTGGCCTAGTTTTGTGTCGCGCCAGCCATTGGCATAACCGGTACGATAATCATCTTCGCACTCGCAATAATCTGGCGGCGTGTCGTCGTATTGGTCACCAGCATTTACATCGTCCTCAGCAGCGTTGTATCCTGCATCTTCCCAGTTAACACTATAGTTTTCGGCATAACCTTCTCCAAATCCAGCGCTAAATTCATCGCTAGATCCCGCAGGAGCAGCATTGTCGTAACCTGCCATATTGTTGCTGTCGAGTTCGGCCTCGATGGCACCCGCATTATAACCTTTTTCCCATTCATCAGAGTCGTTGTCTTCGTTCGGATCAATTGGATCAACACCACGATAAACATGGCTTGTAAACGCCTCATCAAGTTCGCTAGTATGTTCGCCAATTACCTCGTAGCGGGCTGCACGCCCTTTGGCATTGTTGTAATCACTTGGAATAGCAACAACGTCTCGAGGGTTGATCTTAACAATCATAACCTTACCTCGGCCACCATGGTAATGTGGCAGATACGAAAGACTGCAGAAATGCAAACCATATGAGCAAGTAGTATCTTTATCTTCGTCTACTTGGTTACGTGGCATCTCAAGTACAGTGCCAACACTGTTGTCCATCTTGCCAGTGTAGAAATCCATATAGTCGTCGCGCACCTTCTTGTAAGCAAGGAAACAGCCATCGTCAGTGATAGGCAGTGCCGTTGCTTCAAGAAATCCATAAAGCTCATCTACAGCACGTTTGCTGGGATTGCTCATTAGATTTTCCAAAAAGGTAATCATCGGCTGCGCATCAAATCCTTCACGCATCATAGCAATGATACGCTGAACAATGCTGCCTTTGACTTCAAAGTCGCCGTAAAAAACCTGTTCATTCACAATGCGAACACGCCCACTTACATATTTAATTACACTCTGTGCGACGTTGATAAGCTTTTCAACAGTTTCGTGATCCTTAGCTTTGAGGGCTTCGCGGATATCAGCATAATTAACGTGATCACTGTTGATTGTATGTGTCGTTCCAGACATCATTACAGTTACAAACGTTGGGCCCACAATCGATGCGGTAATCATGTGTTTTTGCTCTCCTTGAGCGTTTGTTGTTAATTTAGTTATTATAGTATGATAGTCAAATCTGTCAAGCAGCAATTAATGATTCAACTGCTGTTTCCATTTTCATTGTGCTATATTCGTCGCACATATTAATGTAATCTGAATAGCGATGAGCATTGGCACTGTTGATATTTCGGCTACTGTAGCGATCAAACACCAACTCCAGCATTGGATAGCTAGCCAACATCATTTTGTGTAGACCTTGCGCATCTACACTAGGTGCAGGCAGTGCGATTTTCTTACCAAACATCAGCGCAAGATTGATAAGTGAACGATAAACACTGCTCTTCTTATAAGTGTCTTCGAATGTCTGCATAGCGCTGACAAATTGTGCAAATACACCTTGTGTGTTTTGGATGTTTAACTTATGCTGCCATACCGATGTGTCTCGTGCAACCTGTACCACAGCATTATATTCATTTAGATCGGCTACAGCTTGTAGAACTGCAGGTGTAAGCCGTGCTGTGATTTCCTCTCGGAGTAGATCAAAGAAGTTGATCCAATCACCGTGCTCAGCTACCTTCTTGCGCATTTCTGCACGTGGAGAATAAATCTGTTGACTTTTATCGATGATGCCAACTTCAATTGCTTTTTCACGAATGTCATAGAGATTGTCGATATGTTGTACACCATCCATAACCGTATAACGATCCATAGCAACATACAAGCCACCGTCGTCAAGATCAACACTGGCCTGTGCCCATGCTTTGACACCAGTGTCGCTAACAGTTGTGCGGTATTCAAGCATGGTTGTTCGTGCCCCACGAGCAACACTTGGACGTTTTGGCAACTCGCTGGCCATCTTATATTCTGGATTACCAAGCATAGTTGCAATATCAGCAACTGTTTTTAAATCACTAGGTCCAAACACAAAAATTTCCTTGTGTTGGCTATTTGATTGATGCAGATAATTGATACGACTTTGTGCGCCGCGGTCAAGGTCATCAAACACAAACATAATATCGCTTGTGCAACGCAGAGTAAGATGCTCGTGTGCGTTCATCTTACGTAGAGTTTTATAATGACTATATGTACGCCAAACCAGCGGCGAATACACAATAGATGAATCCCAAATATCGCTGGTCTTGATAGTAATATGCGCATCTTTGATCAGTTTGCCTTGCCACATCAACCCTTTGTTACCAAACGCTTTGGCAAACTCATGACGAAACCCACCGTCATTGCCAAAAATTTCACCAAACAATCGACGTGCTTCCCATTCAGTTGCAGCAGCAGCAATCTTCTTTTCAAATTCTTTTGCCAGTTCTGCCAGCACAATATCTAGCTTGTTACGAATGTTGTCTTGAGTACGCTTGTCATAGCCAAGCCCTTCTCGGCTGGCAGCAACTTCTAGCTCACCAATATCAAACAACAATACAGTTGGAATTTCCAACAGCGTTTTTTGTGCAACAGTAAGGTCGGCAATGCCAGAGGCGTCTAGTGGATAAGCAACTCGTCCCATAAGTGCTACCGGCCGGTTAACTGGATCGCTTGAATATACATGTGCCGCACGCTTACGGATCTTCCAACCATCACCTTGATATGCAGCGGTGTTTTCTGGAATTTTTAGATCGCTTACACCGGTAATAAGTGGCTTAATTGAAAACCAAGAAAATACCAGTGCAGCTTTTTCACTAAAGCGTCGGATATCCTCTTGCTTTACAGGCATCTTAACCGTAACACCGTTGGGCTCGGTGGTTGCAAACTCACCTAGCATTGCTACACTTGGCATCCCATCTTCCGACTTGTACATGGAATATTGCCTTTCTACACCATTTTTGCGTGCAGTAACGTCAAACGCATCAACATAGCTGAATGGCGATTTGCTGCCAAGACCAAACGCTCCAGTTAAGTCGTTGGTATGTGTTTTAGTGCTAGCTCCATAAATAGTGTAGATTTCACACACCTGTTCGTCGTCAAGCCCAACCCCAAAATCGCGTACATGAAACCAAGGTTCCCAGGTGGTGGGCAGATGTACTTCGACAGCTCGATCCGCTTGTCCAGATTCAATATGACTATCTACGGCATTACACGAAAGTTCGCGGATAATACTTTGGATTTTATCCGAGTACAATCCATTACTTAAAATGGCGCTCATCTTGGCATTGAACAAAATACCAAATTGTTTCTCGCTAGTAAGTCCACTACGTTCAATAACGGCGTTAGAGCTATCGTCAAATTTCATCGGTCTATCCTATTGGTTGTTTCTAAGCAGCAGAATAGCATGATTTGCAGTGATGTCAACTAAAAATATATGAATTATGAATAAATATGTGTGGTCCACGGGATCGGAAGTCCCAAACCACTCTAAACGCTTTCAAGGAGCATCCAGCATGACTACTTATCATAAACCATGTCCACAAGAATATTATGTTTATGCGTATTTACGCAATAAAACCTCACTAACTGCTGAAGAAAATTCTCCATATTATATCGGAAAAGGTAAAAATAATAGAGCTTTTGCCAGTCATGGAAATGTGCCAGTACCAAAAGATAAAAGTAAAATAGTCATAATAGAATCTAATTTGACTGAAAATGATGCACTTAGTATTGAAACAGAATTAATTGCAAAATATGGCAGAAAAGATATAGGAACTGGTATATTACTCAATCGTACCGCCGGCGGCGATGGTGTGTCTGGATATAACCATACCGAGTCTCATAAGACATATATGAGTGAAAAACTATCTGGTAAACATATCCCCATTGAACAGAGAAGTAATTTAGAAGGATTTATTTGCAGATATGGTGAAATAGAAGGTACAGAGAAATATTTAGAGACAAATAAAAAGAAAGATACATCATCGTTAAAATATTACATTAAAAAATACGGACCAATAGAAGGTCCTATAAAATTTAATGAATATAGATTAGAATCAAGCAAGCGCATGCTTGGTAACAATAATCCATTTTATGGTAAAATACATACAGCAGAAACACGAGACCGTATCAGTAGTTCTCGGACTGGAAAGAAAATTAAACGAACTGCTGAACATAATGCTAAAATTGGATTAGCAAACAAGGGCAGAGAAATGCCAAAAATAGATTGCGAATACTGCGACAAATCGATATCTATTGTAAATTACCGTAGATGGCATGGCAAAAATTGTAAAAAATATTCACACCAAAGAGAGAAATTAAAATGTGAATATTGTAATGTGGAAGTTGAAAAATCTAACTTTAACAGACATCATGGTAGAAATTGTAGAGTAAAACTCTCACGCTGTAATTAGACACAATCAACAAACTATGATTAATCTGAGGTTGCTTGCCAATTAGTGTCTAATGCTGATATTTTAAGTGTATCAAATACAACTGGTATTGGTTGAATAATAGGCACGACATCTTTTGCACAATCATAACTCAGTGTTATATGTGCGATGTATGATGGATAATCGTGACCGGCACCATATGTTTCGCGTATATGATTGTGCAAATCAATTGCATCATTACAGTCAATTTCAGCAACAATGCATCTAGTTCCGTTCTGTGTTGGAAGGTACTTGAATCCAACAATCTTACCATATATTGGTGTAAAACTGCCAACAAGCTCTAGAGATGCCGGACATGGTGTTCTAGAATAAATTACAGTCATATGCATGCTAGATGCTGACACTGCCTTTGGTATATTACAATCTTTTTGAAGTTGCTCTAAAGCAGCTTTACCCTCATTGTTTGGAACCAAACAGGCATACGTACCATTTAGGTGTTTTAAATCAGCTATATTCATTTGTATATCCTAGTAAAATTTAAATCTAATTCACACGGCAATAGTACCGTTGTTTAGATCAATTGGTACAGCACTTCTAAACAACACGTCTGTACGATTCGCAACCTTATGAAGGGGTGGCAAATCAAATGCTCTAACTACATTGCGAACCAACGGTGTATCTAGATCTAATCGATGTTTCTCTGGAATCTTACTCAATTCAGCAGTGGTAAGGACCCGTTCTTCTGTTACTCTACGCACCCATGTTCCGCGTTTGAAGAAGTATGGGTAATCGTTGAAATTAACTTTTTTGGCAAACAGCATTTCATTCATATCCGCCTGGCTCTTAAGGTGCATAGCTTTGTGGCTATAATAGTGCCTGGTGGCCATGCTAACGGCGTTTTTTGTGGCGTCAAGACTTCTCCACAACAGCATATTTGCAGCTTCCGTTTCACTGGGCATATTAATCACACGCGCATCAAAGTGCGGCAATTTGAGCAACAATAATTCCCAATTAACAAAATGATCAGCCATAGAACTAATGAATGCAGCCGTAGTCAGTCCGGCTAAAACCGATGTCATCTTTATGATCTTGCCGTCAAACCAATTGTGACCGTGTTCAGTTGGAATCCATACCAACGAGATCTCATCACTTTGTACGTAGCCAATAGTAGCATGCGTTTGTTCAACCAAAACTTTTGTTGTATCAATCATCGCATCGCTCATGCGTTTATCGTATGGCCGCTCCATACCTCTGGTAAATTTTGAAAATCCGCGGCCGTCAATACGAGCATAAATTGGCAGAAATTTAATAAACCGCCTATTGGTTTCGTGGTATTCGTAAACCTTCATGCGATCGCCAAGTGAGTCGTGTGTCATTGTGCTCTCATTTGATGTAATACATGAGATCGCATGCTTACATGCATCTTCTCAATGTTGGAGAAATCAGGCAAATTATTTTTCAATACAAATTCTACTCGTTCACGGTGTTGCAATGGCATCCAAAAATATTGGTAGCTGCTTTCAGACTCGTTGTCAACTTTTCCGTTGGCCAATAATCTGCATTGGCCGATGTTGTTCATCCAAAATGTGGGTGCATACAAATTACCATCCTCAGCCAAACGTGCCATAGAATATACTCTGTCACATCTGAAATCAATTAATTCAACAGGCAACAAATTTTTGTTAAAAAACGCTACAAACTTGATAAACCATTGTTTACCAGACCAAATAGTCATAACAGGCAAAATAACTCCTAATCCAACCATCAGTAGACCAATTGGCAAAAATGCTACAAATTTATAGCCTAACCCTGCAAATATTACGGTCAAGAACCACGAACATACGCATGTAACCACCCATATAGTCATAATCTTGTTAGCAGGACTGACATTACTCATTTTATTAAACCTTTGACCGATGTCAAAACTTGCAGCATATCAGGAACCACGTGTCTAGAGATTTTTTCCCAGTCGACATTAGCAAAGCCATCCATCTCTTTTTTGTACACACCCTTACCTGAATCAAATGTACTGAGACATTCTAGATCCTTTATTTTAGGCATTTTATCTACATGGTATAAAAATAAACTGAGATCTTTGGTAGGTTTATACTTAAAGACGCCAAGCGGTACTAGATCTGTTGCACCAACTCGTAAACCAGTTTCTTCGTATAGTTCTCGAACAGCAGCATCTACATGTGTTTCATTAGGATCTAGCTTTCCTTTAGGAAGATCCCAATGTTTACCACCCGTAACATGGCACAACAATAGTTTCTTACCATTAGTTACTATTACGCCTGCACTGACAGTTTTAGTCATAAGTTGGTTATCATTTCATAAGTTGCAGAAAAAATAGAAGGTTTGCAGGTATAGAATTCACCGTCAATGGTTTTAATGATCCAATCATCTTCGTGGGCAATGTGATTTACAGTGAAATTTTCACGGTCTGTCCGCAGCCCAATCTCAGCCCAACCTTTGGCAAAGGGGCTGCGAGCCTTGTTTATCTTACCAAGTGCAGATCCACAAAATTCACGCAATTGATCAATACTTTCTTGTGTATAGACAAACTGCACAGCTTCAATTACTACTGGCTTTTTACGGAATTTCACTGTTGCTAATCCTTTATTTTTTGAGAGTTTCAAACACATACAACTCTCGAATCATAGTCAACATACGCCTAGCATCAGCTACAGGTAGCATGACATAACCCAATTTACATTTGTCAGAAACCGTGAAAAATTGGTCGTAATAACCGCTCATTAAGGATTTTATCAGCTGTTGACGAGATTTATTTTCTTGTTCAACATATTCGGCTTCATATTGATCGTCGTAATGACTCATATTCATACTTCCCTGCAATCTTGATTATTATAAAATAAATGAGTAATTGTGGCAATGTCAAGCAACACTGTATTATCTCTGTCTAATTGGCTTACTATATTGGTTTATACACAATATCAATAACAATGATAATCAAAGTTTCTATACCACCATCTAAATATCAAATTTCAGTTTACATCAATCTTGCTGACACATCAGCTTTGAGTTCGGCTACATTCGGCTTGCGAGGATTGAGTTCGGGATCCATGTCCTCGTCCTCAAACCCATCAACGTTGTCTTGGCTTCCCCATGCTGTCTTGGCTTTTAGATGCCAAGTGTTCCCTTCTTTGGGAATATACGCACGCACAGAAGTGGTAGATTCGGGATAGAGCACAAAATACATGGGATCCTCCCAATCTCCGCCTACCATGAAGCAAAGAACAGGGACGCCTTGCTCTGTGGTCCAAAAACCAGTGGCGTCATCAGGAGAGGGATCACATGCCCAATTCTCCCAATCAAACTTGACCTTGCTGAGATCTTTGATGATTTTATGGGTACCTTGATCGACCAGACCTTGGAGAGCACTTCCTGCATAGGCAAAGACCACATGATCGCTGCCATGTTCGGCATGATCC
>Ga0208622_1000893_pt1 | contig 10950 bp, 10 predicted proteins | sample CryBogCBH12Jul09_FD_184621 | JGI IMG/M metagenome (GOLD analysis project Ga0208622, IMG submission 184621) | Freshwater microbial communities from Crystal Bog, Wisconsin, USA - CBH12Jul09 (SPAdes) | ecosystem: Environmental > Aquatic > Freshwater > Lake | place: Crystal Bog, Wisconsin, USA... | reverse complement strand
GGTCAACGACCATTCACGCGGGGGCGTCTGTGCTTCCGAACCTTGATAAACACTCGTGCAGCCCGCGAGGAGCAACAGCATTCCGCCAAAAATGATTCCCGCAAATTTGAACACGCGCCAATTGTGCGGAAGCAAAATACGGACTCAAGCTGTTTTAGATTTTTCTTTGCGATAACGGTCCTTCGGATTGCGAGCGGCACGAAACGTCGCCTTGACGGGCACAAGTTGGATGGGCAGTATCGCTTGTATTCATGGTGCTAAAGTGCAGGTTTGCACCGGCAGACAAATGCCGTCCACCAACCACACTTTAAAAAATCACATGGCCTTCACCCAATTTTCCGAACAATCGCAGGGTGTTCAATTGTTGCAGCGCTCGCTGGCACGCGGACGGCTGGGGCATGCCTATTTGTTCACGGGCCATCAGCTTGAGGAACTCGAAACACTGGCGCGCACGCTGGCAAAAACCTTGAACTGTCAGAATCCGGTAAAAAACAACGGCGTTGCCACCGATTGCTGCGATGACTGTTTGAGCTGCAAAAAAATTGAAAACGATGCGCACGCGGACATTCACTGGGCGCGTGCGGAATCTAAGTCGCGCATCATTTCTGTGGATCAAACGCGCGAATTGACACGCGAAATCCAGCTCAAGCCCACTGAGGCTGGTTACAAAATCGCCATCATTTCCGGCGCTGACCGGTTGAACGCGCAGGCGGCGAACGCGTTCCTCAAAACGCTCGAAGAACCGCCACCGAAATCCGTTTTGATTTTGCTGACAACCGAACCTTCGCGAATTTTGGAAACAATTTTGTCGCGTTGTTTGCGCCTTAATTTCTCCGCTGAAACCGCGCGCAAACTTTCCGCCGAACAGTCTATCTGGTTGCAACAATTCAGTTCCGCCGCGGCGGGCGAACAGAAAAGTTTGTTTGGCCGCTATCGTCTGCTGGATTCATTGTTGCAACATCTCAACATGCTTCGCGCCCGTGTGGATGAAGCGTTATCGGCACGTTCCCCACTCGAAAAATACAGCGATGCAGAAAAAGATTTGCGCGAAAAATGGGAGGAAGAATTGAAGGCGGGTATTGAGGCGGAGTATCGCCGCCAGCGCGCGGAAGTTTTATTATTGCTGCAATGGTGGTTGCGCGATGTCTGGTTTTGGACGCTCGCGGCGGGCGAAGAATTGTTGCACCTGCCGCAAATCGCCGGCGCAGATGAAGTCGCCAAACGCATAAGCCCGCGTCAGGCACAGGAAAATCTGGCGGTGCTCGAACAGACCCAGCGGCTCCTCCACACCAACGTGCAGGAAGCGCTCGCGCTCGAAGTCGGTCTGCTGAAATTGCAGCTCTGACGCGATGAAAAATCTCACCGCGACGAAAATCTACGCGCTGGCGTTCGGACTTTTTCTCGGCCTGTGCATTTGGAAATTCGGTAATCCCGTCATTCTCGACCACAAAATTTCTCCGCCCGCAACCGCGTCGGAATTTTTGAACGAACCGTGGCCAACGCATTGGGCCAATTGGATTTTTTTGCCGCTTGCAGCCATCGGCGCAATTTTGATTTTTCAAAAGAAAATTGTTTGGACACAGACAAAATGGCTTTGGTTGCTGCCCGTAATCTGGCTGGGCTGGGAGTTTATTTCCGCCACCCAAACCGTGGATGCCGATTTGACGGCTGCGACGCTCTCGCAATGTTGTGGCTGCGTGGCTTGCTATTTTCTCGGCGCACTAATTTTTGCACGTGATGATTTGTGGCGCTGGCTGTTGCCCGGATTGCTGGTGGCATTTGCCTTTTGCCTCGTGCGCAGCATTGACCAGCACGTTTTTGAATTTCCACAAAATTACCAGATGCTCATTGAGGGCGAACGCAGCGGTTGGACAAATTTTCCGCCGGAAACTATCGCGGAAATGAAAGCTGGTAACGTCATCATCAATACTAACGGCGCAGATGTGGCAAATCCTGCCATTCTTGAAAAATTCAAAAAAGGACGCGTCGCCGGCACTCTTGTTTACCCAAATGCGCTGGCTGGAATCATACTGCTGCTCTGGCCGATAGCGCTCGCGCTGGCTTTTAGCGCGACAAAAAAATTAAAGCCATTCATCCGCTTGACGACGATTGCACTGACCCTATTTCTCGGCAGCGCGGCTCTTTTCTGGAGCGGATCAAAACTTGGCTGGCTCATTGGTCTCGCCCTTGTCGGAATGGTTCTGTTACGACTTGATTGGCCGAAAAAGATAAAATTGGCAACTGTTGCCTTCGTGCTAATTATCGGTCTTGGAGTTTTTACCGTTCGCTTCCATAATTATTTCTCCGCCGGAGCCACGAGCGTCGGCGCACGCTTAGATTATTGGCGCGCCGCCGCTCAAACCACCGTAAAGCACCCCGTATTTGGCACGGGACCAGGAACTTTCCAACATCCTTACGCCCAAATTAAATCACCGGATGCTGAAATGGCGCGGTTGACGCATAATGATTACTTAGAGCAATTTTCTGATTCTGGAACCATGGGTGGACTGACTTATGTCGCATGGATTTTTATGGCGTTGACCAGAATCGGCAAAAAAGTGTGGCGTTGTGGTGATACATTGAGCCTCGCCATCGCCGTCGGACTGTTCGGTTGGTTCGCGCAGGGCTTTGGTGAATTTGGATTTTACATTCCGGCACTAGCCTGGACAGCTTTTACGTTATTGGGATGTCTAACTAGTCTTGAAATAATTGAATTAGACAAATAATAACTGTTTTATTAGCCTATGAACATGAAAGTTTTGTTTCTCAATGGCCCAAACCTGAACTTGCTCGGGACGCGCGAACCGGAGATTTATGGTCGCCTGACTTTGGCAGACATTGAAAAGCAAGTTCGCACGCGCGCGGCGGAATTGAAAGTGGAGATAGAATTTCGGCAGTCAAATCTTGAAGGCAATCTTGTCAGCTGGATTCAAGAAGCCAAAGGAAAATTTCAGGCTATTGTTATCAATGCTGCAGCTTATACCCACACCAGTGTAGCCATTCACGATGCGATTTCGGCAGTTGGTGTGCCAACCATTGAAATTCACCTTTCCAATGTCCATGCCCGTGAAGAATTTCGTCACAAGTCTCTGATTGCCTCAGTTTGTAAGGGACAAATCTGCGGATTCGGTGTTAAATCCTATATTTTAGGCCTCGAAGCATCCGTTTACGTTAACGAATCAAATTAATAGGCCAATTACACAGTTTATCACATCACTACAATTTTGAAATTCAGGCTTGACCTTCTAGCAGTAAGAAATACACTTCCATAAGTATCGTTTCTGACCAAAGCATAGAATCTGTAAACGCTGTGATTTTTCAGGTTGAAAACGGTATTTTTAGATTTTTAAAAACACTTTAACGAAAACGCATTGTGGAACTCAAAGATATAAAAGCCATCATTGATTTGATGAAGAAAAACTCCATCACGGAGTTCGAACTGGAAGAAAAAGACTCAAAGCTCCGCTTGAAGCGGGGCTTGAACGGATCCTCACAAGCAGTTCAGAGTGATGAGTCATTTCAAATGATTCCAGCCCCGGTTGCGGCCCCAATTTCACCCGTAGCTATTGTCGCCGCGCCAACGGCTACAAATTCAGGTGAAGTTGACATAAAATCCCCCATGATTGGAACTTTTTATCGTTCACCCTCACCAGAATCGGCTTCGTATGTCGAAGTTGGCACTGAAGTGAGCGCTGACACGGTTGTTGCCATCATTGAAGCTATGAAGGTAATGAACGAAATTAAGGCCGAGGTTAAGGGTGTCATCACCCAAATTTTGGTTGAAAATGGTAAGCCAGTTGAATTTGGCCAGCCGATGTTCAAAGTTCGTCCGACTTAAACGGTTTTCAACCGCAATTATCATGTTCGAAAAAGTATTGGTCGCCAATCGCGGAGAAATCGCCGTCCGCATCATCCGCGCATGCAAGGAAATGAACATCCGCACGGTGGCGGTATATTCCGAGGTGGATGCAAACTCGATGCACGTCCAGATGGCTGATGAAGCGATTTGTATTGGTAAGGCGGCTTCTTCCGAAAGCTATTTGCGCATTGATCGAATAATCAGTGCGGCGGAAATTGCTGATGTCGATGCGATTCATCCGGGCTATGGATTTTTGTCGGAAAACGCGCATTTCGCCGAAGTTTGCGAGAGTTGCAATATTCGCTTCATCGGGCCGAGTCCACGCGCGATGAGCGCTTTGGAAGACAAAGCCGTCAGCCGCGCGCTGGCCAAAAAGGCGGGCGTGGAAACGCCCCCCGGCTCTGAAGGCACGGTTGATAACGAGAAAGACGCGCTGGCTATCGCCAAAAAAATTGGTTACCCGGTGATGGTTAAAGCGGTCGCGGGCGGCGGCGGTCGCGGAATGCGTATCGCTCACAATGATATTTCGCTCGTCAAGGGCTACCACACCGCACGTTCCGAGGCGGAAAAATGTTTCGGCAATTCTGCCGTTTACATTGAAAAGTTCATTGAGAATCCGCATCACATTGAGATTCAAATTCTCGGCGACACGAAGGGAAAAATAATTCATCTCGGCGAACGCGATTGCTCGGTGCAGCGCCGCAATCAGAAATTGATTGAAGAATCGCCGTCACCGTTGCTGGAATATAAATTTAAGAAATTGCGCGATAAAATTGGCAAAGCGGCCATTCGCATTGCTGAAGCGGCGCGTTATACGAACGCTGGCACGGTGGAATTCATCGTGGATGATAACGGCAATTTTTATTTTCTCGAAGTCAACAAGCGCATTCAAGTCGAACATCCGGTCACGGAAGAAGTCACTGGTATTGATCTCGTGCGTGCGCAGATTGAAATCGCGATGGGCGAACCACTCCGTTATTCGCAGAGTGACATCGTGATGAAAGGTCATGCGATCGAGTGCCGCATCAACGCGGAAGATCCGTTCAATGATTTTCGTCCCAGCCCCGGTCGCATCGAAATGTATTACCAGCCAGGCGGACGCGAAGTGCGCGTAGACACGCATGCCTACGCGGGCTACACGATTCCGCCCACCTACGATTCGATGATTGGCAAACTGATCGTCCGTGGTAAAGATCGTCGCGACGCAATTGACCGAATGAATCGCGCGTTGAACGAGTTCATGATTACCGGCGTCAAGACCACGATGTCTTTCCAGCAAGCCATCATGCAGGATCCGAATTTCCGGCGCGGCGTTTACTCAACTAATTTCGTCGAACAACTGCTTGGCGGTGCGCGGCGTGAATTGATTGAAGAAAAAACCTGATTCAGTTACGTCATATTCACTGGCTGGCCGATTTTTTGTTTTAGAATTAAATTTGACAGCACCCCTGCCCCGCTTATCTTGAGCCTCAAACATTATGGCTGACATTCCTCCGATTAATCCCGTCCCCACGCCCGGACCAACCGGCGCGGTTCCGCCTGTTCAAAAAGAAACTGGCGCAGTGCTGCCGCCAAAAAAAGAAACCGGCAAGGTTCAACCGAAAAAGGAAACTGTCCGCATCAATTTGCCGCCTAAGCCGACGGCCGCGCCGACCATCAAACTACCGACGCTTCCGCCCGGCGGACCGACTGGCGCGCCCAGTCCCGTTTCTGCGGCCGCGCCCGCACCGGCCGCACCCGCGCCCGCATTAAGAACTGCCGCTGCGCCAGCCGCTGCAGCCGCCGCACCCGTCAAAGGAGCAGCGCCTGTTGCCGCTGCGCAAAAAGGCGCACCGGTTCAACGCGCCGCCGCACCCGTCGTGGCGTCCATCAAGACGATTGATAAAGTTTTAATCTTCTCCGCCGCTGTAGCCAGCCTCGCTGCCATTGGTGGTGTCACTTGGGTATTCCTCACTTTGAAAAACGTCGTTGAAAATTTCTCCAGCTAAAAAATTATGGCCTCACCGCTAATCGTCACTCTCACGCAGGATAATTTTGAAACCGAAGCGCTCAAATCCACCACGCCCGTGCTCGTGGATTTCTGGGCCGAATGGTGCGGACCGTGCAAGATGATTGCGCCCGTGCTCGACGAGCTTGCGACCGAATTTCAAGGCAAAGTCAAAATTGGTAAGGTCAACATTGACGAACATCAGGGCCTCGCCGCGCAATTTGGCGTCCGCGCAATTCCAACCTTGCTCGTCATCAAAAATGGCCAAGTCGCCGAGCAAATGGTCGGCGCCAAAAGCAAACGCGATTTGAAGGCCAGCCTCGACAAAGCGGTCGCGTAATTTATTTCCAAGCAAAACGGCAAGGCGGATTTTCCCGCTTTGCCGTTTTTCTTTTTAAGCTAACTTCAAATCATGACTTTGTCTGAAATCCAGTCAAATGAGGAATTGCGCCAGCACGAATTTCCCGTTTCTAAAAATAAAATTTTTCTTGGGCACGCCGGCGTTTGTCCGCTGCCGCGACGCGTCGCGCAAGCTGTAATCGACTGCGCCCACGGCGGCACCCTTGGCGATCAGGAAACTTTCGTCATGCACAAAATTGCAGACGCACGCAAGGCTGGTGCGAAAATTTTGGATTGCGAGCCGGACGAAGTTTCGCTCGTCGGACCAACGTCGCTTGCGTTGAGTCTCGTCGCTGCTGGCTTAAAATTTCGCAAGGGTGATAACATCCTGATTTATCACGACGATTATCCGTCCAATGTTTATCCATGGCTCGCGCTGGCCGAACAAGGCGTGAAAGTCCGGCTGCTCAACACGCGCGGTCTTGGCATCATCCGCGCGATTGACGTTATGGGGCAGGTGGATGAAAACACGCGCCTCGTCGCGCTGGCCTCGAATCATTTCATCAGCGGCTATCGGATCGACCACAATGCGGTCGGAAAATTTTTACGCGAACGCGGAATTTTATTTTGCCTCGACGCGATTCAAACGCTCGGCGCGTTTCCGACCACGGTGGAGAACGTGGATTTTCTCGCCGCCGATTCGCACAAATGGCTGCTTGGCCCGTGCGGCGCGGGAATTTTTTACGTCAAAAAAGATTTGCAGGAGAAATTGAATCCGCCGATTTACGGTTGGCACAATGTCCGCAATCCCAACTTTGTCGCCCAAGAAAAAATCGAGTTCCGCAGCGGCGCGGCAAAATTTGAAGCCGGCACGCACACTCTGATCGGACTCGTCGGACTGCTCGCCGCACTGGAATTGGCGTTGGAAATCGGCGTGGAAAATATTTCTGCCGAACTGCTCCGCAAGCGCGCGTGGCTCGTTCCCGCATTGCAGGCCAAGGGTTTTGTCGTGTTGAATGCGGAACCCAAAATTGAAAACGCCAGTGGTATCACCACTTTTTTCACACCGGGAAAAGACCTCGCACCGTTGCATCAAAAACTGGCGGACGCGGGCATCAACACTTCGCTACGCACCGACCGTAAAGGGCAAAATTACATCCGTATCTCGCCACATTTTTACAACACGGATGCCGAATTGCAGCGCGTCGTAGAACTGCTTTAATTTTCGCGGTGGCTGAACTCGCGGATCATCGCGCGCCACCACGGCGCCAGTTTTTCTTCGGGACGCAGCCAAGCTTGTTGATGCAGCCACACCATCACGCGATGGTCGGCCATCACGGTCATGCGTTCGGACGATTTTAATTTTTCCGGACCACCCGCCAAAAGTTTTTCGCCCAGTTCGCGCACCGCTTCCGTGCCCGCGCCAATTTTGGTGAAATGCTCGGCGTAAACAGGGTTTAATTGTTTTTCGCGCAGCAGCGTAACGTGAATCGCATTCACATACGGATCGAGCACGGCGGCGGCAAGTCCGGCGTGGACGCGGCAGCGCGGTGTTTCATCCTCGGTCAATTCATGAATTTTCATCCGCGACCGTAAAGAAATGAGTTCCATCGGCGGCGCGGTTTCTTCGGGCGTCAAAAAAAGTCCGGCGCTTTTGGCGCGCGCACCGAGACTGCGACGGCTCGTGAGCACGCTCAAGGGAATCGAGAAAACCATGCCAGCCAGCACCGGCGTGAACCACCAGAACAGTCCCGGATCCAGTTCCAAAGTAAAGCAGCCCCACGCGAGGCCGATGAGTGTGTGACCCCAATGCCGTTGCACGGCGTAAAGCCAATCTGTGCCGTCGGCAGTGCGACTTTGCGTGGTCCAACCGACGCTGATGCCGGCGATGTTGGTGATGACGAACCGCGTGTGCCAGAGCATGAGCAACGGCGCGTGCAACGTGGAAAAAATGGTTTCGCAGATGACGCCGCCGGTGGCATTGAGCAAGCCGCCGAATTGTTTGCGCCGCGGCCAATCGTTGGCGAGGTCAATGAGCGAGAGAAATTTCGGCAGCATGATAACCGCCATGCAGATGATGAAGACCAATGACGCATGCGCCGTGCCGCTCCAATTTTTCAGATACGGATTGAAGGATTGCACAGTGATGTCCGAAAGGCCGGTCAGTTTTTGAACGCAATAAATCCATTCAAATGTGATGAGAAACGCAAGCCAGAGCGGACTGGCGACGTAGCCGAAAATTCCGAGAATCAAGTGCATCCGGCTCACGCCGCGCAAACCTTTCGCAAACAGCACAAGTCCGTGTTGCAGATTACCCTGACACCAGCGGCGTTCGCGTTGGGCATTGTCGATCAATGCCTGCGGTGCCTCTTCGTAGCTGCCTTCCAAATCGTAGGCAAGCCAGACCTGCCAGTTTTCGCGGAGCATCAGTGCGGCTTCAACAAAATCGTGCGACAAAATTTGTCCGCCGAACGGTTTGCGTCCGGGCAAATTCGGCAAATCGCAAAACTGCATGAACGGTTCGGTGCGAATGATGGCGTTGTGCCCCCAATAATTTCCAAAATCCAGCGCCCAATAATTCAGGCCGGAGATGAACACCGGTGCGTAGAGGCGATTGGCAAATTGCTGGATGCGGCCAAATAAACTTTCCGCATTCACGAGCGCCGGCACGGTTTGAATCAGGCCGGTGGTCGGATGCGCCTCCATCAATTTCACCAAGTCCACGAGCGTTTCGCCGCGCATCACGCTATCGGCATCGCAACAGATGAAGTAGCGGTAACGCATGCCCCAAGTGTTGAGAAAGTCACGGACGTTGCCGCTCTTGCGCGCTTCGTTGAACAGACGCCGGCGATAATAAATTTTTCCAAGCGCATCGAGATCGCGAACGAGTTCGGACCAGCGCGCTTCTTCCTCAACCCAGCGGTCGGGATTCGTCGAGTCGCTCAAAATAAAAAAATCGAATTGCGCGAGCTGCCCGGTGCGTTCGAGCGATTCGTAAGTCGTGCGCAAACCTTCAAGCACGCGGACGGAATCTTCGTTGTAAATCGGAAAAATAATCGCCGTGCTGGTGCCTTCAATCTTCTGGTCTTTGAAAGGCTTCAGCGCCGTGATGCGGCGGTTCGTGCCGAGAATGCGGATGAAAAATCCATACACGCCGTGCATGCAACCGATGGCCGTGAGCAGAAATAAAATGATGAACAACACGAGCAACACGGTGCGCGACGCGCTCCAGCCGGTGCGCCAAAGCAAGTCGGCGAAGAGCATCGAAACGAAGCCGGTTAAGAGCACTGCCGAGGAGAAAAATAAAAACAATCGCCAGCCGCGACGCAGGCGAGGCGCGGAAACATTGGTGATGTTGGGTGCGTCAGCCATTTAATCAAACCAAGATTTTACCTGATTGAAACCGCCGTGCGTGAGCCAAAATATTGCAACGAGCAACAAGCCAAAGAATGCCCACGCGAGCACCATGCGGACGTAAGGCAGTTTGCCGAAATTGGAAAGCGTGGTGAACGGGCCGAGGTCGAGCGGGCGCGGCGTCATTTTTGATAACTGAAAATCCGGGCCGGCGCGGAAGAAACTTTCGCGCATGGCCTCGACAAATTCCGCCGGCCACGGACCAGGGCGGAGAAATTGATCCTGCCATTTCCCCGGCATATCAGCGAGCAGCAGCGCGAGACGTCCGCGCGTGGACAAAGTTTGTTCGCTGCCAATCGGTGAGGTTTGCAACACTTCGCCGAACCAATCGGTGACGATGCGATCCATTTCTTCGGCGGCGATTTCGGTGGCACTGCACTGCGGTTCGGCGGGCGCGCGGCGCTGGGCGCGTTCGAGCACGCGCAGAACGAGTTGACCAAGCAGCGGCTTATTGCGGATGCGCAACGCGTGAAAATAATTTTCCACCTTCACATACGCCGCGTTCCATTCTTCAAGCGAACGCCCGGCGATTTCACCGGAAACGTCCGGCAGAATTTTCAGGGCGGGCTCCATTGATAAACCCAGGTTTCGCCGACGTTGTTAGTGCCTTGCTGCAACGAGCAGCGCAGGTCGATCGCGTCTTTGCTGCCGGCGGGCGGAATCATTTTTAAAATCACGCGCCAGGTTCCGAGAAAATTATTGCGCGTGACGAAGCTGTCCACGATGCGCGCGCCGCCGCTGCAATTGGCCACGACGGTGGGCGGTTGATTTTCAGGAATGGCGTCAAGCTTTGGACCGTCGAAATCAATGACGAATTGCCGTCCGCCAAACTGCGCGTCCGGTCCGATGCGCGTGGAAACAATGCGGTCTGGTGAGCGTTTCAAATCGGCGTCGCCGCCTTCCCAATGCAACGTGTAGCCGAAACGGAACGGCTGGAGCGGCGCGGGTTTGTTTTTTGGATCCCAAAAAGCGACAATGTTATCAAGGCCTTCGTAGCTCGTGCTCAATTCGACGAGGTGCAAATCGCCGTCGCCCCAATTGCCTTCCGGTTCAACCCAGACACTGGGAACTTGGTGATACAAATTAAAGGTGTCCTGATAGGCGGAAAAATTCCTTTCACGTTGGAGCAGGCCATAACCCTTGATGTTCGGTGCGTGGAAAACCTGATGGCGCGTGGCGGGCGGATTATCAAGCGGTCGGGCGAAAATTTCGCCGTTGCCCATGTGAACAAGGAGCGTGTCGCTGTCGTGAACTTCGGTGCGGTAGTCATCAAATTTTCTTTCGGTATCTTTGCCAAACCAAAACATGCTGGTCAGCGGCGCAAGGCCGATGGTCTTGATTGGTTTGCGAT
>Ga0208622_1000891_pt1 | contig 10965 bp, 25 predicted proteins | sample CryBogCBH12Jul09_FD_184621 | JGI IMG/M metagenome (GOLD analysis project Ga0208622, IMG submission 184621) | Freshwater microbial communities from Crystal Bog, Wisconsin, USA - CBH12Jul09 (SPAdes) | ecosystem: Environmental > Aquatic > Freshwater > Lake | place: Crystal Bog, Wisconsin, USA... | reverse complement strand
AGAATAGATTGGAACTAGTACTGCAAAGAACGTGGGCCAGAACCCCTTCGCTAGTACAATACCGGTCAGCCAAAGCATTGTAGCAATAATACCGCCAAGTTTCATTTTATTAAACCTTATGTTGAAGTCTGTTTACTTATTAATAGTCCAAAATACTATGGCAAAGAATACCACCCAGCATACACCACCAATTGTATTTTGTAGATTAGGACCAATCTCAATCATCTCATTTATCTCTGAATAGAAACCAAAGTACAGCAACGCCAGTCAAAAAACATACACCAAAAATCATACCACCTATAGCATGACTTAGGTTAGGACCAATCTCAATCATCTTCCTCATCCTCAAACCGGGCCCGCTCTCCAAGACCGGATCGGCCGCGGTCGTCGGATAACTCATCGTCCCCAAAGTGTTCTTCATACTGCTCCAGCGCAGCGATTAATTCCTGACAGCGCCGCTTCATGCTGTCGAAATAGGGTTGTTCGTAGCGGTTCAAGTCCAACGGCTCACCGTCGTCCACCGCTTCGGCGATCATGTTTTGGCACTGTCGCAGTTCGGCAGCAGTGTTTTCAAACGCACAATAGCTCATGCTCGGCATAGTGTAGCCCCCTGTTTCAACTTGTGCATACTAGCAATCAACATAGACAATGTGGTTGGTATCGCAGCGTCGCTTACGGCATGGTGATCTCCATGACATCGCGTGCGAGGTGCTTGCGGATCTCCTCCAAGCGCGACTGATCGCGATCGTGTTTGGCTTCCATCCGCTGCATCTCGCGCTCGGCCATCATGGCCTCCTCGCGGTTACCCACATACTCGACCACCACCTTGGGCCGTTGCTTGGCCTCGACCTCCTCCAATAGCTGGCGTGCGTAGATACCGATGCGGCTCTTGCCGTCCGCCATCGCGGCGCGCCAGTAGCTGGCCTGCTTGGAGGTGAGGTAGCCGCGTGCCTCGAAGAAGTTGGCCATGCTGGTCCCCATGCGTGCATGGGCAGGGCGGAAGCCGCGACCGTTCTGATGCTTGGTGGTCTCGCTGACCTGCTCATCAGAGGTCTGGCGGTTGCGCAATACGATCAGCGCACGCCCCACCGCGCGGTCATTGGTTGCGAGCAGTTCTCGTATGGTTTCGACGTTGTGTTGCATCTGTGTGCTCCTCGTTGCCTTATTCATCATATGATTAGAATACCATCACCAGAAAATTAGGTAAATGATACTTTATGCATATCAGCTATTCATCTGCATCAATGTAGAAGTTATTGTGTTCCACCATATCTTTAACTTCTCGTTCACCCATCCATTTCAAGCAAGCCAGGGTGACTCGTTCCGCATCAAGATTACCATCATCTATAGCATTGATGATTTTGTTGGTATATTCTTGATCTGGAACACTAACAGGGAGTTCCTCGGCTGCGATTTCAATATCATTGTCGATCATCTTAAGGTCATTAAGAACACACTCAAGGTCCACTACATGGTTTTGACATAAAGTGACTATAACATCTGCCATATTAGCTCCTTTAAAACGACTCATCGCCTCAATCATCTTCTTATCAAGGGCAAGAACTGTTTCTAGTTTGTCAATTGCGGTATTAAGAGTCATTCATCTTCTTCCAACATTAATTGCTCAATAATTTCCGCTAGGATATCCTTATTATAGTCGCAAACACCATCAGCGAACTGCTTACGAAACGTCTGCAAATCCCACAATCGACTATAATCTACAGCAAATGCTTCTTTACCACGCGAATACTCAACACCAGTAAGGTCATTAAGTGCATTATCTATAGACTCACGAGTAGTGCTAATATACTGATCAACAACGCGCAAGATATCTTCTTTAAGACTCATTATCTTATTCCTTATTGGGAAGTGATATCAAAGGTGAAAGTAGCACAGTCACATGCTAGAACACCATATTCCATTGCATCATGATACTTGAGAAAATCGGAATCTTCCGAAACATCGATGCAAAAACACTGCCCATATTCATCTACCATACCATTGATAAATTTATCGATGGCCTTTATATCTGCATCTGAAAGACCAGAATCGTCAGAATTAACCAAAGAAGATGCCCAATGCACAGGCAATACCAATTCAAGATTCTTCATCTCAAGCATCCTTTCCGATATACATTCCACCATCTACGATGCGGAATTTGAGATTAGAAGTATGCATAACATCATAACCGTCAGAAGAGAAAGACTCCAACAAGTCACTTTTATATGCGCGTATCCACAACCATCCAGTGGATGTATTGACCTGCACATAGAACTTACCTTTGTGAGCCTTAATAGCATCATACATTATCACAATACTCCTGATTCTTTATCAAAGATAACAAGCTTTGCCACGGACCTGAGCATTACCAGAGACCTTAGCATTGTCAGAGACATAAGCATTACCAAAGACCTTGGCGCTGTCATAGACTCTAGCATTGTCGCAGACCCAAGCATTACCATAGACCTGAGCATCACCAAAGACCTGAGCATTACCAGAGACCCAAGCATTACCAGAGACCATAGCATTACCATAAACCTTAGCATTACCAGAGACCATGGCATCACCAAAGACCTGAGCATTGCCATAGACCATGGCATCACCAAAGACACAAGCATCAAGTCCAACAAAAGCACTATCAGCAACATAAGCTGTATCAGCAACCCAGCCACCACCTTTTGAGTGTCGATGTGCTGCTACAGGTCCATTACCGTCCTTGAAATCATACATGGTAGTTTCCTTATTCATCATATTAAGAATATACCACCAACAGAAAATTAGATAAATGATACTTTATGCATGGCTGTTATGCATCAAGTCGCCTTCATACATAATTACCAGAGATATCACCGGTCAGTTGGTCGTCTGCGGAAAGCCACACGTAAAAATCATAAGATGCTTCGCCACATGAGCCGATTGCCGGAACAACAACCGCTATTTCTCCATCTTCATAAATCCACCGAGCCGGGCCCGTCGTGTAATTGTCGCAACCCCAGAGGTTGAGCATGCTTTGAGCATATTCTGTTGCGGTAACTTCATTGAGATAATGCGTCATATTCTCGTTTCCTTATTCATCATATGACTAGAATACCATCACCAGTAAATTAGGTACATGATACTTTGGGCATAGCTACTATGCATCAAGCCGCCTTCATGCAGGTGACTTTTGCGATGCGCTTCCAGTTGCCACCCTTACGACGGCAGGCAGCGACTTTCAGAGCCATACGAAGCGACAGCTCACGGAGAGAGGTATGGTTCTCTTCGATGAAGTTCATCACCTCGTCCTGAGCAGCCTGATCCATGCCGGTCTTGGCCAGCAGGCCATTCTTCATCACCATCCGGATGCGCACCAGGTAGTCACGGGCATTCTTCATGGCAAGGTCGATGTAGTGGGCACGAGACACGAGCGCCTGCATGTGAGGAGCCAGCTTGTGGCCACGATCGATCATGGCATCAAAGTCAAGATTTGTGATGAAGATGATCGTACCATCGAACTGGAAGCTCTTAGGAAGACGCTCTGCAGACTCTTCGTCGATCAGGTTACCTTCTGCACGGTAGCTGACGGTGCGACGATCGCTGGAGTCGAGGACGGCCTTCAAGAAGCCAAGAGAGATGTCATCGAAGAAGACGCTATCGGCATCGTCAAACACCAGGACGTCGCCAGCATTCTTGTGCTGATACAGGAGCTTGTAGACACCGGTCGCCTTGACATAACCCTTGATGATGCTCTCATCCGAGATGCCAGCCTTGGTGATCACATCTTCAACAGTGTGGGACTTACCCAGACCGGCAGGACCAGACACCACGAGAGCACGGATGTCGCCATCCACGGCAGCCTGAGCCATCTCCTCGAGCACCTCAAAGCGCTCAGTGAGCTTGGCCTCGATTTGCTCATCGGTCTCAACGATAGCCGGAACCTGCACATTCATGATCTTCGACAGACCGGTATTGGTGTTAGCTTTGGTGTTATTACGGACATATACGCCACGAGGCATCAGTTAGTTTCCTTATTCATCATATGATCAGAATACCATCGGCCGCAAATTAGGTACATGCTGCTTTTTGGTATAGCAGCTATTCATCTACCGCGGTCATGAGCATTGCTATGAAGCACAACTGTTCGTTCCACCAACCAAGTCATCACCAGAGACAATAGTATTACCAGAGACCTGAGCATTGTCATATACAATAGCATTGCCATAGACCATGGCATCACTAAAGACCTGAGCATTGCCATAGACCATGGCATCACCAAAGACACTAGCATTATTAGAGACTTTAACATTACCAAAGACCTGAGCATCGCCATAGACCCAAGCAGTATCAAAGACCTGAGCATTGCCATAGACCCAAGCATAACCAAAGACACAAGCAGCAGGTCCAACAAAAGCACTATCAGCAACATAAGCTGTATCAGCAACCCAGCCACCACCATTGGGGTGTTTGTGCGCTGCTACAGGTCCATTACCGTCCTTGAAATCATACATGGTAGTTTCCTCATTCATCATATTAAGAATATACCATCACCAGAAAATTAGGTAAATGATACTTTATGCATAACAGCTATTCATCTACCGCGGTCATGACCTCATAGCTATCGACTTCATAAGTCACTCGAAACGAATCCTGCCACTGGCTCTGCGCCCGTAAAGCAACCGTCTCAGCCAGCTGACGTGTGGCATAAACACCAACCAAGTTTGAATTGACCATGTCATATTCACTACTAAGCTTAGTCACCGTGAAAACTTGCATTTTAAACTCCAATTAGTTTGACCATGATCAAGACGGACACACCGAAGATCACGATGGATTTAAGGATGGACCACACCATAGCCTTGCTATAGCGGTAGTCCTGAGGGGTGAAGCCGTCTTGATCAATCATCATGGTTAAGAATACCATTCGCCTGAAATTAGGTAAACGCTTCTTGATGCATATCAGCTATACATCAGAAGCATCGATATACACGCAGACGTCATTGCAGCCATCAACCTCACAATAGACAGAATCCTCATCGGTATCCTGCCAACCACCCTCATACATACCAGCGACCACCACTCGGGCATCCTGATCCATACGCGACAAAACAGCTATCAACTCACGAACGTTCATGTTGCATTCCCTTATTCCATTATGATTAGAATATCATATCCTCAAAATTAAGTAAACAGCAACAATATCAATGGCTTAGGCCTAAGTGGTTGATAAGATTAGCTAATCTTTTTTCACTTTTTTCGAAAAAAATAGAAAGCTACCAGAGCTCTCTCGTCTCACTTTAAGGTAGATATACCTGACACGTGATGTCTAACAGCGCGAGAGAAGCTGTTTCAAGTCAAGTCATTGATATGGTTAGATATTTAAAAAAGCTTAAGTCATTGATATCATTAGCTTTTTATCTTGAAGAGCTTTAAAAAGAGCCAAAAAAGCCTAAATGGATAAGAAGCTGACCGATCTCCTGTCATAGCTGCTATTCACCAGGTGATATGTACCTAATTTTCTGGTGATGGTATTCTGATCATATGATGAATAAGGAAACTGGCATGACTCTTCAACTTGGTAAGCTTGGTGAAATTTACCTCAACGATCCTAACTTTGATGCCAAGCTCAAAGCTATTCGGGCTCAGGTGTCTCTTATGAATGCTAAGCGCAAAGCGGCTGGTGATCGCGAGGTGATGAGTGGCAATTTCCGTGTGACGAAGTCCTATAGGCTTGAGCTTTACTATCGGCTCGGTCGGAATAACCCGAACAACAAGTTCTACAAACACCGCTATGGTCATGGTGTTTTTCGTATCAAGAAAGAACATGCTGAACGTGTTGCGATCTATATTCGCAATGCTTATGTCTGGAAACCAGTTTAACTTATAAGGAAACAATATCATGGTTTATGTTCCATATCGTGTGTATACCAGCAAAATCCTCGATGCTATTGATGAGGGCATCCTTGATCGTGACCAAGTCATCTTAGCTTGCTTGAACTGGATGAGCGAACAAGAAGTCAAAAATATGGCTGAATGCAATGACTTCTTCTCATACGAAGAAGAGTCCGAAGAAGAATTGGATACTTGCGAAGATATGTGAATAATCGGTTGACACAATAAAAATCTATTGGTATAATCTGCTTATAGCAATCAAATAAAGGTAAAGAAACATGGCTCACAATATCGAAATGGTTAATGGCAAGGCTCAAATGGCTTATGCTGGTGAAACTCCTTGGCATGGTCTTGGTACCAAGGTCCACAATGACCTGACTCCTGAACAGATGCTTCAGGCTGCTGGTCTTGATTGGAACGTAGAGAAGGTTCGTGCTTACGCTACTGTTGGTGGTAAGCAGGTTGATGTTGGTCGTTCTGCTCTGGTTCGCTCCAGCGACAATAAGATCCTTGACATCGTCAGTGATGATTGGAATGAAGTCCAGAACAGTGAAGCAGCTGAGTTCTTCAATGACTTCGTAATGGAAGGCGATATGGAGATGCATACTGCCGGCTCATTGGCTGATGGTCAGATTGTCTGGTTCTTGGCTAAGATCAAAGATGGCTTTACTTTGAACGGCAATGATAGTGTTGAGTCTTATTTGCAGTTCACCAACTATCTCAAGTATGGTTTCTCAACTGACGTTCGTTTTACTCCTATTCGAGTGGTTTGCAATAATACCCTTACCCTCTCCTTGAATACTAAGGTCGAACGGTTTGCTAAGATCAGCCACCGTAACCAGTTTAATGGTGACAACGTCAAGGAAATGCTTGGTGTCGCCAAGGAAAAGCTGGTCAAGTATAAAGAAATGGCTGAGTTCTTGTCTTCGAAGACTGCGAAGAACGACGAGACTATTGAGTTCTTCAAGAAGGTTTTTCCGATGACTACTGCTGCTAAGAAGGATGATCCTAATGCAGTGAGTCGGAATGCTAAGTTGGCTTACGATATTCTTGAAACTCAACCCGGTGCTGAAATGTCTGCCGGCACTTGGTGGTCTAACTTTAACTCTGTTACTTACATGACCGACCACTTGCTTGGTCGTAGTCCCGATAGCCGTCTTACTTCTTCTTGGTATGGTTTCAATCGTAATGTCAAGACTAAGGCTCTCGAGTTGGCATTAGAAATGGCAGGGGCTTAATGCCCCTAGCCTAAGAAGGAATGGAACTATGACTAAGCTCAAATTTAGGATTATTTTTTGGAGTGTGTTGGTTTCTGCCTGGGTTACTTCGTTCTTAACCGGTCTATCAGTACCACAACACTCTGGTCTAGAATTTTTTTGTGGTTATGCTTTTATTATTCTAAGTGTGTTTGTTATTGCCTTCGGTATCGGAGGTTTGGTTGCTACCATTACGAATTATTATTACGATCTACCGGAGAAGTGATATGACCAACGAAACAAAGTATGATTTTCAAGACGGTAATGGACCTGTAGCAGCACACCAGCATCCAAACGGTGGTGGTTGGGTTGCTGATACAGCTTATGTTGATCTAACTGCTTATGTTGGACCCGATGCTAGGGTTTATGGTAATGCTAAGGTCTGTGGTAATGCTAAGGTCTGTGGTAATGCTTATGTCTCTGGTAATGCTAAAGTCTTTGGTAGTGCTCGGGTCTGCGGTTTTGGTAATGCTCGGGTCTGCGGTAATGCTAAAGTCTTTGGTAATGCTCAGGTCTCAAGTAATGCTGAGGTTTATGGTAATGCTAAGATTACGAATACAGTTCTGACCGCAAATCGTAGTGATGGTTATACTTTTGCCATTTTTGATGAAGCAGACGGAACTACCAGGATCACTGCCGGTTGTAGGTTTTTTACCATTCCAGAAGCAATTGGGCACTGGACAAAGACTCGTGGTGATACTAAACTAGGTCTTGAGAGTATTGCTATTGTTAAGTATCTGGAACAAATGCATTCACTAAAGGATATGAAGTGATATGGCTGTAAATTGTAAACGTAAGATGGTTAAATCTGAAGTCGATACATTGTATGTAAACTATATAAATTTAGAACTTCTTTTAAACCATGTTAAAAAATTGATCAAGAAACACGGACCTGATGCCGTTGTGAATATGATGAGTAGTGATTTCGGTGCTTATGTGGGAGTCGTAGCAATGGTTCCCGAAACTAATGTTCAAATGGAACGCCGTATTGCACAAGAAGAACGGGCAGAAAAAGAACAAGATGAGCGAGATCAAAAAGAATACGAACGTCTAACAAAAAAGTATAAGGGATGAACAAATGCTCTATAACGAAGCGACTATCTACGATCATTTTGAACAAGTAATCGAAAAATACCTTGGCGAGCGAATGAAGACCGATGACGAATTATGCCAAGCAGTTTGGTCTTCTCTTGCTAATGTGGAATGGTATTACGTAAAATATCGAAATAAATTGCTACGCTGTGCTTATTCATTTCGTGGTGCTGGTAGTTTGATTTCTAAAATTATTGACAGGGGGAACTATATGGATTGGTATTGTTCCGGTCCTGTTGCCACGGTCAATGATGAATTCCGTCTTATTATGAAGAAGGGAGGATTCATTGCTGATGATGTGGGTCTGATTTGTGATGAACCTGGATGTCTTAAACCAGCTACATGTGGACACGAAATTATAGCTGGTATATGGTATTCTACATGTTATGAACATTCTAACTATCGATAGGATTATAAATATGAAAAATCGAATTAATGTGACTTTTGGCTTTACTCGTTATGAGTCGGAAGTATATGATAATATCACAGAATCATATACTAATAGCTTTGACCACGATGATGATAATACTTACCAATCGCTGCTAGAGAAGTTTCAAGTTATGCTTCAAGCAATGGGTTATGTATTGGGTGATAATGTCGTCATGGTTGCAAATCCAAATGATGTTGTGACTGATATCGACAGCAATATTGTTAACTTCTTTCCTAAGGATCCTGAATAATGGTTGAAGCAGATACTATTCCCTTTGGTAAAGTAGAGAAAGTCATGGCACCTTGGGGTAAAGAAGAATCAGCTCATACTTTCTTGATGACGAGCTGGTCAGGTAAGACTAAATACGCAGTAGTGATGAATCCGGTAGGTAATAAGCCAGTTCGTTGCAGCGTTTTTAAAGTTGACATTTAGTCAAACATAATATAGAATATACTTAATGGCCATGTTGACTAATTGGATAAGTTCACTGCCTTCTAAGCAGTTTTATGCAGGTTCGAGTCCTGCCATGGTCACCAATAATATAAGCGCGTCAGAACAGGTGTTCAGAGGAGTCTTATAAACTCTTTCCTCCAGATTAGAGGCTTTGGGTTGGTTCAATTCCAACGGCGCGTACCATTTTACTTGGGAATATATGATGAAAGTTTCTATGGGACGTTACCCTAAAGATGGCAACAAAAAGCGCAAGGTTGAGGTTCGTATTGACAAGTATGATGTTTGGAGTCTTGATCACACACTTGCTTTGATTATTGCGCCTGCTCTTAAAGTTATGCGGGAAAACCTTCTTGGTTCGCCATTGATTGATGATGAAGACGTGCCTGAAGAATTGCAGCGTGGTGAATATTTTAGTCAATATCAGTATGATATTGACCCTTACTGGCACAATCGATGGGAATATGTCTTGGATGAAATGATCTTTGCCTTTGAGAATCATGCTAATGTTGATTGGGAAGAGCAGTTTTATCCTGACAATGGTCCTGTAGATAAAGATGGATTAAAGGCACACATGGCACGAATGGCAAATGGTCGTAGGTTGTTCGCCAAATATTACGATGGTCTGTGGACTTAAGATGATCATCTTTACTAGAATCACTTATGGCACTCTATTCTATGTTTTAGCACTATTCCCAATTCTATTTGCCTTTACTCTTGTAGAGAAATGGTGGTATTCTTTCATCATCTATCTCTTAATGGTTATTGGTGATGTTTTAATTAAAATCTCATATAAGTTATTTAAAGGCGCACAATGATTGAAACTAAATTTAAGACTTTCTTTACTGATGTAGATAACATGTGTCAAGATCTTGGCATGGATTACATCGATGCTGTTATTCATTGGTGCGAGAAGCATGAATTTGAGGTAGAAAGTGTAGCCAGTGCTATTAAAGCTAATTCTGTATTGATGTCCAAGCTCCAAATTGAAGCAGAGAATCTAAACTTCTTGAAGAAAACAGGCGCTAGGTTACCCGTGTAATGAGACGTTGTTCTTTTCACATCTCTTTAAAAGATCAACTTCTTTGGAGACGCAGACCTAAAAAGAAGTTCCCCAGTCTTTTCTGGCAACTATATTTTAAGACCAGAAATAAGAGGGTCAACATAGTTTATGGTTCTGAATTTACTTATAAATCAAGTTACCCTCACTATTGGTTTTTAAAATCTACATTTTTGACTAAGGAGTAGTAATGACACCCTTTGAGGCATATAAAGAATATGTTGCACTTAAGCAACACTTTAATTCTACTTACAATTATGTGACTTATAATGGTAAAATCGCTGCTACAAGGACTGCTTTTGACAAGAGAAAAGATCGATTCTTCTTTGAAAAGCTAGCCAAACATGAAGATCCTAAATCATTTCTTATTGCTAATTTTCTTCATAACCCTAAGGGGTGGATCAAGGAATTAGCTTATGGTGAACAGGCTAAGACAAACTATGAGTCTTGGATCAAAAATCGCCAATCACTTTCATATCTTTTTAATAATGAAATCGATCAACTTTCTACTAACTTCAATTCCAACTTCATTGTAGAAAATAACTCACATCCAAACGTGATGAAGTTATATCTTGGTAAGAAAATTTCACTTGAGACACTTTGTATCTTATGTGAGATGACTGGTTGCCTTAGCCACTGGAAGAAGCATTGCAACGATCCTATCTTAGAAGAAATAATCTTCAAGATTGAAAAATACCTTCCATTCTTACATTATGATAAAGAGAAAGTACGCAACATTTTAGTTGACAATTTCTCATTGACTTGATATAAATATACTTGGACGCATATAGTCCAAACAACAGTTATAC
>Ga0208622_1000887_pt1 | contig 10979 bp, 19 predicted proteins | sample CryBogCBH12Jul09_FD_184621 | JGI IMG/M metagenome (GOLD analysis project Ga0208622, IMG submission 184621) | Freshwater microbial communities from Crystal Bog, Wisconsin, USA - CBH12Jul09 (SPAdes) | ecosystem: Environmental > Aquatic > Freshwater > Lake | place: Crystal Bog, Wisconsin, USA... | reverse complement strand
TTAAAATAGTGATTACCGCCTAACATACCTATCATCTTTCCACGTAAAAAGCTAAGCTCATTGACTAAAGTCTTTGTAACGCCTTTATAAACATTCTGTAAAGTGGTTCGAGTTGTGTCGTGTAGTCCTTCGTCTCCCAGGACAATACGTTCGCTCGTACTAACGCCGTCTGTATAATCGCCCATACCAAGGAATACGGCATTCTTTTGCGCTTTAGCATAAGCTAAAAACTCACGCCAATGATTGTCTGCGTGCATATCTGAGTCTCTATGAACATCACCGAAAGGGATAAGCTTAAAAGGTTTCCCGATTTCACACTCAATTTCTACCCGATGCGTTGTAAACAAGCCTGTAGTTTTCATTTTAGGGTGGTTCTACTAAGCTGGCAAGTAGTGGCGTTGTCAATACCATAGCGTGAGCTTAGACCAATTTCGTGTCTATGTTAAAATAGTCCTGTTTACTTTAATTCAAGTAAATACCCTAGCAACAAATCTACTAAAACTATTTTAATCGTTGTTCTCTCGCTAACCTCGATTTGATTCAAATCTCGTTTAGCTCTTTCACAGCAAGCAATGATGTAATTTCCATCATCAGATGATAGAATTGCCCTGCTGAGGACACAAAGAGAGATTACCTAGGTATAACCCTAGTCATCTTGTACCCTTTGAACCAACCCTTTCGTTATCGCTACTCTGGTTGCTTTCGATTCACTCTATTGCCCTTGCTTGAGGTTTCTAGTCTCGATTACCACCTAAGGCCGTTACAATCTCTCGGAAGCCGTCCCTAGGATTTTGCGAGTGTATCTATTTCGCATGAGTTCATCTTTCGATGTCAGGTGCATATTTAGCATTACGTGGCCTGAACCCTACGACCCGCTAAGGTAACTAACCAATCGAAAGGTTTTTAACATTAGTCAATAAAAAAGAAAAACCCCCTCGGACGTTGGTCGACGAGGGGGGAAGAGCGTCTTAGCGGGAACGACTCATGCAAACTGAAAGTAGTTATCTGTCGTCATCTGTCGTCATTAGCAACAAGAAAAAACTCCTGCCGAGGAAAAATGATAAACCCCGACAGGAGAACTATGACAATATGAATTAATCAATAAACAAATAACATGGCCATTGTTACTTTGCACATTTCGTGTTGCAAGTCTTTTTGTTACCAGCCAAGCTGATTCTCCTAACTATGGATCACAAGAGATATATGTCCCAAATAGGGAAGATAGGCGGAATCGCCCGAGCAGCCAAATTAAGTCCCGAGAGACGCAAAGAGATCGCTATCAAGGGTGCTAACACGAGGAAATCTAATCAGGAAGCTAAGAATTTGCTTGCCAGCCAAGTAGCTTCTGGTACATATGTTCCTCGTTATGATGAATCAAAACAATCCCTCCAATGATAGTCTCGAGCCTGTGAATGTCGTTCCAGGTTCTCAATGGGCTGATACAAGAAACAACCCATTCAATAAAACAATAATTGAAATCACTAATGTTCGAGGCAAATTTGCTCAGTATAAGTTTGTCATTCTGAACAACGAGCCTTGGGATACAGGTAATCTGTTCTCTGTGTCACTAGATAGATTTCATAGCTCATGGATACACCCCGAATCTGAGCAGGCTAAGGCAAACAACATGGGCTTAAGCCTCGAGGATTACAGAACATTCGTACAAGAACAGGAACACGAGGAGCAGGAATGGCAAAAGTATCTACGTGAGAAGCGTGGACATGACAAGTTCTACGACAGGGAGGAAGCATCAATATGAAGCTATATAAAGACGAAATAAGAGACGTGTATGAATCTCTAAAGGCATATCATACAGACCTTGTAGTCCAATTAGACAACATACAGTGCATGAAGAACGTGCCATACAATGTTATGGCTACTTACAAGATGAAGATGGGTAGTTTAACGCGAATTATAAACAGATTTGAAGAATATAATAAGCTATGAACCCCGAGATTGTTAAAGAAATCATTCAGCTCTGTGTATTCGTCCCATGCTTTCTCATCATTGCATGGGCAATCATCGACTTCAGAACATACAAACGCCAAATACGAGCTAATCGCGAATGGCTAGACAACTACCTTCATGGAAAACGTAAGATAGATAAAACCATTAACAAAAAGTAAAAAAATGCCAACATTAGCCACAATTAGTTCAATTAAGCCAACAGGCGAAAGCTTCGAGACTCCAAACGGGGTATTCTGGCCATATCGCGTGATATTAAGCGACGGGACATCAGGTGAAGCGTCCAGTAAGACCCAAGAGCCTAAGTTTACCATAGGTGACGAGGTAGAATACGAGATTGTACGTACCATCAAGGGTATGAATAAGCTCAAGATCGGTAAGCCAAATGGTAACCAAGGAAGATCACGAGCACCTACCCCTACGCCTCCTAAAGACCCGTTTAACCCTCCTACACCTAACAGCATAGCAGCTAACAAGTTTAATGCTGACGGCATGGAGCGTGGAATGTGTCTCAAAATGGCTGGCGACTTCCTATTACATAACTATCGCGTAGCAGGCCAACCAGCCGACCAAGCAGTAGTATGCGAGGAACTCGTCAACTGGGCAGAACAAATCTTAGCAGCTTCAAACAAGCTCAAATGATTATACAACGTTCAAACGGCAAGATTGAGAGTATAGTATTACAACCATCGACTCTTCACTGCTATTTCGTGATAGCAAAAGACAAAATGGAGTTACTAATGCCAAATTACTCACAACGCTATGAGGAAGCCCGTAAAGCTTCTATTAAAATCGGGGGCATTGTAACAAATGCCTCCTGTATAAGAAACGCTGGATTAGACATTAAGGTGTGGGAACGTAAGCCACGCGAGCCTAAGAAGCGTAATAAAATAGTAAACTATAACCCAATTAGGAAGCCTACACAGATAGAGCTACTAACTATAGATGGGAAAGAATTAACTAAAGGTTTTTAACATGGCACATTTTTATGATGAAAACGGGGAAAGCAGACACGAAGTTATCGGCAAAACGACAGGCAAGCCTAGACCTAGCACGATCAAAGATGCTAAAGATAATGGGTGGTATCCGTCCGTCACCACGATTCTTGACATTCTGGCCAAGAAACAACTCGAGGTATGGAAGTGTAACCAATATGCACTGGCAGCTCGCAGACTTCTCGCAGAAGGTACAAAAGTACATTTTAACACTGCGGAAAAAAGCTACCTTGGAATCGTCAAAGAGGAAGCGTTGCAGCAAGTCGATGACGCAGCAGACCTCGGCACGAAAGTCCACGAAGCCCTCGAAAAAGGTCTCCAAGGCAAAGATTACGACAAGACGTATGACATATACGTCCAACCAACCAAAGCCCTATTACAAACGCTTGGCGTCAGAATACTATACCACGAGCTACGATTGGTGAATAAAGAGTTTGGGTATGCAGGTACTACTGACGGAGCTTTCATTGTAGAGCCTCAAGGATATGTAGGTATCCTCGACTTTAAGACCTGTAAGACAGTTAAGGACGAGCCTGTAGATCCTAGAAGCTCTTGGCCTGCACAAATAGCTGCCTATCATTCGACGCATTACAAAGAGATCCCTACGGCGTATAACAACGCTAAAGGACTTAGCATAGCCATATCTACAACAGAACCAGGTAGGGTAGAGGCTATTTGGTACTCTGGTGAACAACTGGAGACAGAATGGAAGATGTTCTATCACTTAAACGAGATCTATAAACTCAAAACTGGCCATGACCCAAGAAACTTTAATGCTACAAAAGCCTAAGTACATGAGGCTTGGTCTTACGCAAGCAAAGGCCGTATATGGGAGTTTAACGTCAGATGAATGGGAAGAGTCGTATAGATTCCTAGAAGCCCTCTGGGAGGGCGTAGAATGGCACAGAATAACGATTAAACGCTTTAAAGATGAATATAGATCCAATACCTGGAGAGCCGAATAGGTACTACGTACAGAGCCGTACACATAAGGACATTATACACATAGTGGACGTAGAAGATCAGGAATGCTCATGCGAAGGCTTTGGCTTCCGTAAAAAGTGTTCCCATTTAGATTCAGTAAACAAAATATTAGAATGGATTAAACAACAACAACAGGAGCTAGTAACATGAAATATGAATATGCAGACGAACAAGACTTGCACATAAGTGAAATCAACCGCTTTGCCACTAATGGGTGGGAACTTGTGCAGGTAGTACCAGTGGTTAAATACAACTATATGTTTAGACGTGTATTGCCTGAATTGCCCGAAATAGTTAACCCATCGCCCTTAAACAAAGTTACATCGGTTAAAAAGTACATAAATGTCGATATAAATGAGTTTAACGACTGGAGTGTGCGTGTAACCAACGCTTTTTTTAATAATAAGATTACAATCGTAGGGGATTTGTTAACTAAGTCTGTACGAGAATTACTGAAAATGAATAACTTTGGTAAGCATTCATTACACGAAGTTGAAGAAGCATTGGCTAAACATAACCTAGAGATAGGTATGCTCAAACCTGATGACCAAAGCACCCAAAACGCGTTGTAATGGTCAATGGACAGAGGCTCGTTTCAAGGGATTCATTGTTAGTGCCCTTAGACGAGCTTCTAGCCGTTGGTCACCTAAGTACACCTGTAAGAAGGAAGCCAAGAAAGGCTATAACAAATATGAGTGTGCCCTATGTCACGAGATTGTGGGCAATAAGAACATCAAGGTAGACCATATAGACGCTGTTGTAGACCCCGAAGTAGGTTTTATAGGCTATGATGAGTTTATTAAACGCCTATTTGTCGAGATAGACGGCTATCAAGCTATCTGTACCCATTGCCATCAAAAGAAGACTAACGCCGAAAAGGAACTTAGAACACGAATTAAGAATGAAAATAAGAAACAAAAACCAGATGACTATTTCGTCACTGTAGAAGACTGGATCACAATAGATATACCAGAAGAACCTAAATAATATGGAAACATCAACGATAGATCTATTATTGGCTATCAACTATCAACGCACACAACTTAATAACGTAATACTAGATTTAAGAGACGCTAAACCAGATAGCGAAGAATATAGGAAGTTGGTTCTGTTAGAGAAACAACACTTAGATTACGCAAAACAATTAATAGAAGAGCTTAAAGCCAATGAACCATGAAAAGAACACCACTAAGACGGGTAAGCAAGAAACGAGCAGCGCAGAACAGGCTATACAGCAAGTTAAGGAAAGACTTTCTTACGGAGCGTCCAAGATGCGAAGTGTGCTGGGAATGCAAAGCAACCGACATCCATCACAAGAACAAAAGATCGGGAGAGAGGCTAAACGACGTAACTATGTTTCTACCCGTATGCAGGAGATGCCACAGTTGGATACACAAAAACCCCGAGCCAGCCAGAAGGCAGGGATACTTAGTTTAATTAGCGTAATAGCTTTAGCTCTAAGCCTGGTCATTATCAGCATAGGAGCAAGCTACAGGCTAGCCCACGGGCAGCAGATCAACTTCAATATGGTTAAGAAGTAATAGATGAAGTCTAAAGCCTGCTTAACACGCAATAGATGCAGTATAATGCTTGCTTGACAAGCAACATGAGCCCTATTAAGAATCACTTAAGAAACTCAATAGGGCTGCATATTGATGCCTGTTCTCTGGCCAAGGGAACGAGTTTAGCTCACTTACTACAGTGGGCTTTTATTTTCTACCGATTAGAGCTAGGACTACGGCTATTATAACGCCGATCACCCATACAATAATCTGTTTATAGACATAAAGGGTTCTGACCTTACCATTGGTATAAGTCACTTGCTCTTTGATCTCCTCAAGTAGCACCTCACGACGCGATGCAGCTTCCTTAATAGATCTAATCTCGGCTAATACCTCGCCGAAACGTGCGTCAAAGGAGTTGGGATCAAACGTGTTCAAGATATGGTATTTCCGACAAGCTCAATGTACCTGTCAAGACTATGGTTTTCAACTGGCGTAAACACCTTGCTCTTATGGTCGTAGATAGATGTAGCCTCGCATACGTGTTCAAAGCTTACGTGCCAGGTTGACAAGGGTAATAACGGCACAGGATCATATTTGGCGTGATAGCGTTTACTATTACTTAGGGTCTCTTTTGCCCCATCTGCCCATTCCCTATCCCCCACCTTAGGGCTACCAAAAGTAACCAGGTTGTCGTTCTTAAGCTCTAAAGCGAGTAAGGTAGCTAGCGATCCGCCTAGGCTATGCCCCGTAATGTAGGCATATTGTAGGTCTTTCTTCCAGTCCTGGGACTCATTCTGGTCTATTAGGCTATTATACAGGTCATAGAAACCCCCGTGAACCCTTCCCTTTGCCCCGTTATAGGGCTTTAAAACGATTTCAGCATCCTGATACCACTCAGACCATGCCTCAGTGCCACGAAAGGCCACCACGAGGCTCTGTGGGCTCTCTATTACGATGCCAAAGGGACGAACCCCATCCATATCCTGACCAAATATAACGTTACGTAGGTTGTACCCCTTATCCAAGACAAGGTTCTCGTTATTCCATTTGACCAGATTAACCGTGTGATAGGCTTTCTTAACGAAGCCAGCTAGCTCTAAGTCGTTCACTTATCTTTGCAAAAAGTTTTGTTCCACCACCAAAACAATATAGATAGCACGATATAGGAGAGAGCCAAGATGCCTACAAAGACGGCGAAAGCTAAGAGTAGCCAATGTACCCAATTCATTTTACGGGAACAATAACAGGAGGATTACTACCAGCTGTTAGGCTAGACGCGGAGAATGACCAAGTAGTCCCTATTACAGGAATGCCTATATTAGCTTTAACATTAAGAACCGAGAAGCCTGTAGACGTCCAAGCTACCCCTGTAGCACTCTCGCTATGGCTATAGACAGGAGTGGTGGTACTTTGGGTAATATCAGCAGCAGAAACATTCATAGCTGCTATTTGGCTAACAAAAGACGAAGCGTTCTTAGTCGCCGTAGAAGCACAACTACTTAGCAGGAGGGGTATTAACAGGAGTGGTAGGCGTTTCATAAGGTTGATTCTTTAAATAGGCTGCAATGACTGTACCCGAAGCTGCTACAAACTCAGCTATACTAACAGCCCAGTCGAGCCAATTCATCTGGCTAACTTGCTGATGACTGACTCCCTTAAACTGTGAAGCAAAGCTATCCGCTAATGCCATTACAATCATGCAATAGGCAAATCCATGCTTATTAATATGATCGTTCATGTGTTAGCGTAGAAGCCTTGAGCTGACCAATAGACGTTAGCTGAAGTAGTACCTAGCTTGATGCTTAAAGCATTACCAGCACTGCCACGCATAGGCGTAGTGAGGTTGATTATGAGTGGAGCTACCTGTGTACCTGATGGGACGTTAGGAGCGTATGCAGTCCAGATAACGTTAGAACCATCGAGAATCGAGACAGTTGTACCTACAGTTGTGGACGTATTAGAAACGACTAAATCTGTAAGATAGTTACGTGATCCTATAGTGTTACCATTATAGTCGGTGGTGGAAACAGCAGGAGCAATTTGCGTAGCAGTAGTCGTGGTTAAAGCAGTAGTACCTGACGTGCTCTGCCATTGGTAACGTGTAGTTGTAGGAGTCATTGTGAATTATTAGTTGTTATGGAAAGGTTATTAGTCGTTACGGCTGGTAAGGCAACCACGTTGTTAGTTGTATAAACAACAGGCGTAGGATCTTGCAGGGTGAACAACGCTGGAGCTTGTGCTACGTTGGTTGTTACCTCGGGCAAAGGAGCTGTAAACGTGTTAGTCGTAGCATCATAATGCCAGCCCGTGCCTGCTCCTGTGGTCTGTACAGCCCCTAAAGCATTTGGGTAGATAGATTGTATGCTTTGAGGATATGTAGCCCCTACAGCTTGATTAGCAACCAGCACAGCTATCACTGTATTATCAGCATTAGTGATAGCCCAGTTGTACATAGTGTCAGCTAAGGCCGTAGTTGCGAGAAATAGAAACAAGAGAGCTTTCATTAGAATGTAATAGTACCTCCACCTGTGAATGTATAGACACGGAAGCCACCAGAGGTCGTCACAGTTGGACTTCCTGTTGTGCTAGAAGCTGCTGGATAGGTAGAAGGATAGGCTAGTATAACTACGCCAGATCCGCCATTACCACCTGTACCACCATTAGTTCCACCCCCACCTCCGCCACCAGTGTTAGTTCCACCATTACCGCCTGTACTTGGACCAGCATTTTGTGAACCATTTCCACCACCTCCCGATCCAACACCAGCAGTATTATAACCACCTCCACCTGCTCCACCACCCATACCTCCGTTACCTACTGTGCTACCTGTGTACCAACCACCACCACCCCCACCGCCTGCGTAGGAAGCACCAAATGGGTTTTGGGAGGCTATGTATGGAGAGCCTGATGCAGTTACAGTAAAGTTATTTGATGACGAATCGCTAAAACTACCAGCTTGGCAGGTTAATAAACTAGTACCAGAAATAGCGGTAAGTGGAGTAGTAGAAGGTGTAAAACCAGATGTATATACTGCTGTACCTTTAACTATACGTAAATTGCTTAAATAACCATTAATACAATAAGCAGATGATATAGCATCCATAAATACACCAACTATTAAAGCACCAGCAGATCCATAACTATTACTATCACTACCTGTAGCTTGGCTAACACCGTTTACATAAAGAGTATCTGTAGTACCATTTCTAACAAGTGCTATATGTGTCCACGTATTTAAACTAAAGACATTGCTACCTGTCGTGCATATAGTTGCAGATCCTGCTCTACTATACACCATAAGTGCATTTGTTCCAGTTTCTCTTATGTTTATACCAGTAGAATTACCAGTATCAATTATACCTATATTGCTACCAGAAGATGTAAAATAAGCCCACAATTCTACAGTAAAGGCTCCAGTACCAAAAGCAAAAGCTGTGTTACTAGGAACTGATAAATAGTCAGTTGTATTAGAATTAAAATGATTAGACCAGCTATACGTTGCTGGGTTGGCTATGTAGGTTGTAAAGCCATCGCCTCCGTTACCACCAATTCCTGTACCAGAAGAAACACCCACAAATCCACGACCGCCACCACCTGCACCTTCTGAATAGCTACCACCTAACGCACTACTCGTTCCACCAGCATAACCTTGGCTTGTTGTACCAGCCCCACCAGCTATGCCTGATACTTGTGATGATCCACCACCACCTCCAGAGCCACCGCTACTTCCAGCATTAGCACCAGAATTATTACCGTGTCCGCCACCACCACCGCCTACGGCATCTATTGTAGTTAATCCTGATCCAGAAATTTGACTATCTACACCATTACCTCCGTTAGAGCTTTGTGAAGTAGAACCTGCACCACCAGTACCTACTGTAATGGTATATGTTGTTCCTGCTGTTGGTTGAAAGAGTCCTTGTAATACACCCCCTGCACCACCACCACCTGCTGATCCTGCACCAGATGGAGACCCACCACCCCCAGCCGTTACTAAATATTGCACATAAGGAGTCTTAGCTGGGGTAGCTATAGGTGACCATATAACAACGATGCCTGAGCCTCCGTTTCCGCCAGATGAATTACCATTGTTATAACATCCGCCACCACCACCTCCAGTGTTAGCTGTGCCATTAACGCCATTAACTGATCCAGATGTGCCTCCTCCGCCTCCGCCTCCTGTACCGCCCGATCCAGCTACGGCTCCATAAGTTCCACCGCCACCACCCCCTCCTCCTCCGTAATAAACAGTAGTAGCACTAACAGGTAAATATACACTTAACCCAAGACCACCTGATCCAGAATTAGAACCAGAACAAGCACCTGCTATTCCGCCAGCACCACCGCCAGCACCAGCAGGATACGGAGAAGCATTTATGTTACTACTACCAGCCCATCCTTGACCAGCTACGCCAACACCGCCTGACCATACTGTACCACCGTCTGCTGTTGCTCCACCGCCCGATCCACCAGAAAAAGCATTTCTTGGAGCAGCGTTAGGAACATAACTTCCACCACCGCCAACTGCCGTAAAACCAAAAGCACTACTATTACCACCATTAGTGCTGCTAACAAAAGTAGTATAACTTCCACTTACATATCCAGCAGTACCGCCAGTTCCTACAACAATAGTATATGTGCCAGCCGTAAGAGTTGTTTGACCTGTAATTACTCCGCCACCTCCTCCGCCACCATTACCTCCACCTGCTCCACCAGCCACTATAGCATAATAGACAGTGCCTCCTGTTGTAACAGTGAATGTATTAGAGCCTGTTGTAAGAAACGACCATTGGTTATATCCGTTAGCTGGGGTAGCTTGTGTACCACCAGATGCTACTACGCCAGATACAGGAGTCTGCCAATAGGCAAAGTTCATTTGCCCAAATTGACTGCCACGAAGGGTTGTTCCGATGAGGACTAATACGAGGACTAGCTTAGAAGTTCTGAACATAAGATCCGTAGTATGCACCAGCAGTTGCGTTGTAATAAATAGTATAAACGTCAGTCTTACTTAAAGTAGCTGTCTGAGTAGGAGCTGTACCACCCGACCACTTGATTGTGGATACGCCTGACCAGCTAACTGTTGTTGCTGTTCCCGAAGCTGGCTGATGGATAGCAATCGTAATCACTTGTCCATCTACTGCACCACTAAAGCTAATTGTAGCTGCTGTAGCAGACGTTAATGTTAGATCAAAGCTATTAGATAGCGCCCAATTAATTGTTATTGAGCTTCCAGACGTTACTGTAGAAGTTGCTGGAGTTAATCCTTGGTTAGCTAGAGGCTTTGTTGTAGCACCTGTACCACCATTTGCTACAGTTAAAGTTCCTGCGCTAACAACGCCAGAACTTGCAGACAAAGCACCTGTTAAGCTTGTTGCTAAGGTTGTAGTGCCTGTAGCCGTGAAGTTAGGAACAGTTACTGGACCAGCGAAATAATTGCTATCACCAGAACCAGCTTGATAAATACCATACTTAGTTGTGCCAGTATTTAAAGCAGCTATGTATAGCTGATAAGCATTAGCCAAATTAC
>Ga0208622_1000882_pt1 | contig 10990 bp, 10 predicted proteins | sample CryBogCBH12Jul09_FD_184621 | JGI IMG/M metagenome (GOLD analysis project Ga0208622, IMG submission 184621) | Freshwater microbial communities from Crystal Bog, Wisconsin, USA - CBH12Jul09 (SPAdes) | ecosystem: Environmental > Aquatic > Freshwater > Lake | place: Crystal Bog, Wisconsin, USA... | reverse complement strand
CGACTTGGGCGAACTGGTCGAAGAGAACGCGGTGGCCCTGGTGGAGTGGGGCGAATTGGCCGCGTCGATCTTCGGCCGTGACGTCGTCACGGTGACGATTACCCCCAACGACGACGATTCGCGCACCATTGCGGTGGCCGGTGCCATTGATGACGCGCGGGCGACCGCTCTCAACCACTGGAGCAACGCGTGAACATTCTGGCCATTGAAACGGCGACCACGGCGTGCGCCATCGGTCTGCGGACGTCAGCCGGTTTTGAGATGGGATGGGTCGTCGACGACGACCGTCACCATACCGAAGCGCTGACGGTGGCCATCGACCGTGTGCTGCGCGAGTGGTCACTCACCCCCGCGCAACTTGATCGCATCGTGGTGGACCGGGGCCCGGGTCTCTTCACCGGACTGCGTGTCGGACTAGCCACGGCCATTGGTCTCAGCCAGGCGCTGGGCATTGGTCTGGTCGGCGTGACCTCGCTCGAACTCCTGGCTCACGCCGCCCACGACGACGGTGTCCGCGGGACACTGGTGGCCGCGGTTGACGGGCGCCGCGGTGAAGTGTTCGTGCAAAGTTTCGCCCTCGGCGATGACGTGGTGGCCACCAGTGAGCCATCGGTGTCAACGGCCCGGGACGTCGCCCTCGACTGGGGCGGGCGCAACGTGCCCGTGACCTTCACCGGTGACGGCGTGGCCCGCTACGCCGCCGACTTTGCTGCTGTGGGACTCGCCACCATCGACACGCAGGAAGTGCCCTCGGTCACGACCGCCCTGCGTCTCGCCATGGTCCGAGCGACCACCGACACGGTCGAGCCGCTCTACCTTCGCGAGGCTGACGCCGTCGCCAACTTCTCAACCCGCGAACGCTCGTGACCTCGTGGGTGGTGCGCCAGGCCACGACCAAGGACCTCGACGCGATTCTGGTCATTGAGCAGGCCCAGTTCCCCGAGCCCTGGACCAAGGGCATGTTGCTCGACGAACTCACGAACCACGAGACTCGTCGCTACACGGTGGCCGTCGACGCCACGCAGGTCGTTGGCTACCTCGGCCTGATGTACGTGATGGACGACGAGATGCACATCAACACGATCGGTACCCGGCCCGGCTTCGAAGGCCAGGGGGTGGCCCGAGCCCTGCTCGGCGATGGCTGGGCCGACGCGCGAATGCGCGGGGTGCAACGCGCCACGCTCGAGGTGGCGGTCTCCAACAAACGAGCCCAGCGGCTCTACCAGCACTACGGCTTTGCTCCCGTAGGGATCCGTAAGAACTACTACGAACGCACCCGTGAGGACGCCCTCGTGATGTGGGCCGAGCTCGGCACCGACGCGCCCGACGGGCTTCTAGGCTGACTCCGTGCTCGCGCTCGCTATTGAGACCAGTTGTGATGACACCGCGGCCGCGGTCGTCGACACCGACCTGCACGTCCACAGTTCGGTCATTGAATCTTCCATCGACCAACACCGCGCCTTCGGTGGCGTGGTGCCGGAACTGGCCGGTCGCGCCCACCTGACCACGGTTGGTCCCGTGGTGCGACGTGCCCTGCTGGACGCCGGACTCGACCCCCACGCCCCGGCCATTGACGTCGTTGCCGTGACCAGTGGCCCGGGCTTGATTGGATCACTCCTCATCGGACTTTCGGCGGCCAAGGCCTACGCCTTGGCGTGGGGTAAGCCCTTCGTTGGCGTGAACCACCTCGAGGGTCACCTCTTCGCCCCACTGCTCGAGCAGCCCAACTTGGAGTGGCCAATGGTGACCCTGTTGGTCTCGGGCGGCCACTCGATGATTGTCCTCCAGCACGGTCCCGGACAGCACGAAGTGCTGGGCGAGACCATCGACGACGCCGCGGGTGAGGCCTACGACAAGGTCGCGCGCTGGCTGGGTTTGCCGTATCCGGGCGGCCCCGAGATCGACCGACTGGCCGCCACCGGCGACGCCAAGGCGCTGAAGCTCCCGGTGTCGATGACCGGCGAGGACTTCGACTTCTCCTTCTCGGGCCTCAAGACGGCCGTGGTGCGCGCCACCGAAAAGCAGGCCGACGTCGCCCTGGCCGACGTGGCCGCCTCCTTCCAGGCGGCGGTGGCCGAACAACTGCTGCGCAAACTCCGTCGCGTTCTCGAGGGCCGCGACGTCAAGGGTGTGGCGCTCGCTGGTGGGGTGGCCGCCAACTCGGCTCTGCGCGCCGGCGTCAGTGAACTCGCCGCTTCCTTCGGGGTGCCGGCGTACCTGCCCACACTCAAGATGTGCACCGACAACGCCGCCATGATTGGGGCCGCGGGTCTCTACCGATTCGCTACCGACGGTGCGAGCACCTTCGATCTCTCCGCTCGTCCGAACTGGCCACTGGCTGACGTTCTATGAGTGAACGCTGGGTCCCCTTCGACGTTACCGACGCCGACCCCAATCCCTTCGTCCAGTTTGAGAAGTGGTTCGCCGAGGGCAGCGCTGAAGTACGTGAGCCCGACGCCGTCACCCTCGCCACCGTCGACGCGTCGGGTCGACCAAGCTCGCGCATGGTGCTCCTGCGTCACCACGATGGTGAGGGCTTTGGGTGGTTCACGAACTACGAATCGCGCAAAGGTCACGATCTCGACGCCAACCCCGTAGCCGCACTCCTCTGGTACTGTGAGCCACTTGGTCGCCAGATTCGCATTGAGGGCTCGGTCCAGCGCATGACGGCCGCGGCCTCCGACGCCTACTTCGCCTCACGGCCAAGGGGCCACCAGCTCGGCGCCCACGCCTCGGCCCAGAGCACCCCACTGGCCAGCCGGGCGGCTTTTGATGAACGTCTGGCCGAGGTCACGGCGGCCTTCGAGGGCCAGGAAATTCCTCGCCCCGCCTACTGGGGCGGGTATCTGCTGACGCCCGACTCCTTCGAGTTCTGGCAGCATCGCCGCGACCGCCTGCACGACCGCGTGATCTACTCGCTGCGCGAGGGTCAGTGGGAACGGGAGCGCCAGGCGCCATAGGGATGGGCGAGTGCACGACGTTGGCACTCTTCCCGATACTCTGCTAAATTGGCACTCGAAAGCACTGAGTGCTAATCAACCAGGAGGCTAAACCTATGAAGCTGCAACCACTTGAAGACCGCATTGTGGTCCGTCCCAACGTTGCCGAAGCGACCACCGCTTCGGGACTCGTGATTCCCGACACCGCCAAGGAAAAGCCCCAGCAGGGTGAGGTCCTGGCCGTGGGCCCCGGCCGTCGTTCGGACTCGGGCGAACTCATTCCCACCGGCGTCAACACCGGCGACACCGTCGTCTACTCCAAGTACGGCGGGACCGAGATCTCGGTCGACGGTGAGGACCTGTTGATCCTCTCGAGCCGTGACGTCCTCGCGACCATCACGAAGTAGGTCGTCATGTCAAAGTTGCTGAAGTTTGATGAAGAGGCCCGCCGCGGCCTCGAAGCCGGTGTCGACAAGCTCGCCGACGCTGTGAAGGTCACGCTGGGACCCAAGGGTCGCAACGTGGTCATTGGCAAGAAGTTCGGTGCCCCGACCATTACCAACGACGGTGTCTCCATCGCCCGCGAAATTGAGCTCGAGGACCCCTTCGAGAACATGGGTGCGCAGTTGGTGAAGGAAGTCGCCACCAAGACCAACGACGTGGCCGGTGACGGCACCACGACGGCGACCGTCTTGGCCCAGGCCCTCATCAAGGAAGGCCTGCGCAACGTCGCTGCCGGCGCCAACCCCGCTGGCCTGAAGCGCGGTATCGAGAAGGCCGTCAAGGCGGCCGTCGCCTCGATCCACGAGCAGAGCCGTGAGGTCAACGACAAGACGCAGATTGCTCAGGTGGCCACCATTTCGGCCGCCGACGCGTCAATCGGCGAAGTCATCGCTGACGCCATCGACAAGGTCGGCAAGGACGGCACCGTAACGGTGGAAGAGTCCAACACCTTCGGCATTGAGCTCGAGCTCACCGAGGGTATGGCCTTCGACAAGGGCTACCTCTCGCCGTACTTCGTCACCGACCAGGAGCGCCAGGAGGCCGTCCTCGACGACGCCTTCATCTTGTTCACCTCGGGCAAGATTTCGGCCGTGCACGACCTCGTGCCCGTCCTCGAGAAGGTCATGCAGTCGGGCAAGCCGTTGCTGATCATCGCCGAAGACGTCGATGGCGAAGCACTCGCCACCCTCGTCGTCAACAAGATCCGCGGCACCTTCACCTCCGTCGCCGTCAAGGCCCCCGGCTTTGGTGAGCGTCGCAAGGCGATGCTGCAGGACATGGCCATTCTGACCGGCGGTACCGTGATCTCTGAAGAGATTGGTCTCAAGCTGGACTCGGCCACCATCGACCTGCTGGGTCGTGCCCGCCGCGTCGTCGTGACCAAGGACAACACCACCATCGTCGAGGGTGCCGGTTCGGCCACCGACGTGGCCGGCCGCGTCGCGCAGATCAAGGCTGAGATCGAGAGCACCGACTCGGACTGGGACCGCGAGAAGCTCCAGGAGCGTCTGGCCAAGCTGGCCGGCGGCGTTGCCGTCGTCAAGGTTGGTGCCGCGACTGAGGTCGAGCTCAAGGAAAAGAAGCACCGCATCGAAGACGCCCTGAGCGCTACCCGCGCGGCCGTCGACGAAGGCATCGTGGCCGGTGGTGGCACTGCGCTGGTGCGTAGCCGCGCCGCCGTGGACGCCCTCATCGCGACCCTGACGGGTGACGAGGCCACCGGTGCGCGCATCGTGGCTAACTCGCTCGAGGCGCCGCTGCGTCACATCGCCGCGAACGCCGGCTTCGAGGGTGCTGTCAAGGTCCGCGAAGTCGCCGACGCGTCGGGTTCCTTCGGTCTCAACGCCCTCACGGGTGAGATCGTGGACCTGGTGGCCGCTGGTGTTATCGACCCGGCCAAGGTGACCCGTTCGGCGCTGCAGAACGCGGCCTCGATCGCCGCACTGCTGCTGACCACCGAAGCAATCGTTGCTGACAAGCCCGAGCCCGCTGGTGCTGGCGCTGGTCACGACGGTGGCATGGGCGGCATGATGTAGTCACGTTCGCGTGATGGTGAGAGACCGGGCCGAAAGGCCCGGTCTCTTGCTTTTAATCCCCACGCGCCCCGAGCCTCGGTGGTACCGTCGCAAGAGCAATCGCAATTGGGGGCCCCGTGAACTACTTCGACCGAACGAATCGTGCTGACGCGCTCAGCGGCGGTGTGCGCATGATTCCCGTGACCACGCCTTGTGGCACCTTCAACGTGTGGACCAAGCGCGTCGGTAATAATCCCGCACTCAAGGTCCTGCTGCTGCACGGGGGACCGGGCGCAACGCACGACTACTTCGAAGCCTTTGACAGCTTCCTGCCCGAAGCCGGCGTCGAGTACTACTACTACGACCAGTTGGGATCGGGCCGCAGCGACCGGCCCGAGGATGACGAGTTGTGGGATCTCGACCGGTTCGTTGACGAGGTCGACCAGGTGCGTGAGGCCTTGGGCCTCGGCCCCGACAACCTGATTCTGCTGGGCCACTCGTGGGGTGGGATCCTGGCAATGGAGTACGCGATTCGTCACGGCGACCGCCTCAAGGCCGTCGTCATCTCCAACATGATGTCCAGCGCGCCGGCCTATTCGACCTACGCCAGCGACGTCCTGATTCCGCAGATGCCGGCGGAGGACTTGGCCGAAATCCGCGCTATCGAGGCGGCCCGTGACTTCGCGAACCCTCGCTACATGGAACTCCTCGTTCGGTCGTACTACGTCGAGCACGTGCTCCGCATGGCGCCGGAGGCCTGGCCCGAGCCCGTCAACTACGCCTTCGCCAACATCAACTACCCCTGCTACCTCAAGATGCAGGGGCCGAGCGAGCTCGGTATGTGGCCCGAGGCCACGCTGGCGACCTGGGACCGCACCGACGACCTGCACCAGATTGCGGTGCCGGCACTCGTCCTCGGTGGACGGTACGACACGATGGACCCGACCTTCCTCGAGATGATGGCGACGAAGATGCCCCAGGGCTCGTCGTTTATCTGTGAGCAGGGAAGTCACATGGCGCTCTACGACGATCAGGACGCGTACTTCGGTGCGCTGATCGCGTTCCTCAAGGGCCTATGAACAGCGGCTTCGTCACCGGAAAGCCTCGGTGGTGGGCTGCGCCTTGACGGCGCCGTCGTCTTCGCGGCGTCGATTCTGGTCTTCGCGCTGACACACCAGCGCTGGTGGGTCTACCCACTGGTGCTCTTCCTGCCCGACATCTTCATGCTGGGCTACCTACGGAACACCACGATTGGTGCCTTCTTCTATAACCTGGGCCACTCGTACCTGGCACCGTCGGTGGCGGTCCTCATTGGCTACGAAGGACACCACCCGCTGGTAACGGCTCTCGGCGTGATCTGGCTGGGCCACGTGGGCTGGGACCGCTTCTTCGGGTACGGCCTGAAGTACGACACCCACTTCAAGCACACCCACCTGGGCAGCTTGTTCAAAGGGTCAGACGAAACGCACTAGCTGGCTATCTTGTCGCCTCGTCGCGGTCGGTTCCGCGGACGGTAACGAGGCGCCCCACACAGGGTGAGTCTGATTATTCGCCGGCTTCGAGCGCGACGTTAGGAATGACCTTGTCGAGCCACTTGGGCATCCACCAGTTGGCCTTGCCGAAGTAGTGCATCAGTGATGGCACCAACACGGTGCGAATGATGAAGGCGTCAATCAAGACGGCGCCACCGAGTCCAATACCGAACTCGGCGATGATGCGCTCACCACCAAAGGCGAACGAGAAGAACACACAAATCATGATGAGCGCGGCCGCGGTGATGATGCGACCCGTGTTGGCTTGCCCACGCACGATGGCCTCGTGGTTGCTCTTGGTGTGGGTCCACTCTTCGTGCATACGCGAGACGAGGAAGACCTGGTAGTCCATCGAGAGGCCGAACAAGATCGCGATCATGATGATGGGGAGGTAGGCCTCCACTGGACCCTTGCCGGCTCCAATGAGCGACGAACCCCAGCCCCACTGGAAGACCGCGACGACGAGTCCGAAAGACGCCGCAACGGCCAGCAGGTTCATGATGGCGGCCACGAGTGGCACGAGGAGCGAACGGAAGGCCACCATGAGCAGGAGGCAACCGAGCAACACGATGATGGTCAAGAACAGCGGGATCTTGGAGTCGAGCTTCTGGGCGAAGTCCATACCGAGGGCCGTCTGACCACCGACGTAGATGGCGGTGTGCGTGGTCTGCGTCACTGCCGGTACGTAGGTCGACCGAATGGTGTCAATCAGCGTGTTGGTGGCACGGTCCTGTGGGGCCGAGTCGGGGATGACGGTGATCAGCGCAACGGTCGGGCTAATGAGACGCACGAGCGACACGCCGGCAACATCAGGCTTGCCCTGGAGCGCCGTGTCGAGTTGCTGCATCACTGCCAGGTCGGCGGTGCCGGGGATGATCTTGCCGACCACTTCGAGCGGTCCATTGGTACCGGCACCAAAGCCCTTGGCCAGGGTGTCGTAGGCGATACGCGTCGTGGAACCAGCGGGGTTCGACCCGGCGTCGGAGAGACCCAACTGCAGCGACAGCACGGGTGCGGCGAAGAGGGCAATGGCCACGAGTGCGACCAGTGACAGCGTCTTGGGGCGACGAGACACGAACTCGGCCCAACGCTTCCAGGCGCCTTCCTGTACGGCACCGAGGGGGCCGTTGGTCGCCAGTGCTCGGCGCTCGCGACGACTCAAGATTGTCGACTTCCAGAAGGCGAGCAGCGCGGGCAGCAGGGTGACGGCCGCGAGGACGGTGATCAGCACGGTGACGGCGGCGGCCACACCGAGGCCACTCAAGAAGCCGAAACCAAGGAATAACATGCCGAGCAACGCCACGCACACCGTCGCACCTGCGAAAAGCACGGCGCGGCCGGAGGTGTTGAGCGAGGTAACAATGGCGTCCTCAACGCTCATGCCCTGCTGGAGGTTTTGGCGGGCACGGGTAACGATGAAGAGTGCGTAGTCAATACCCACACCCAGACCGATCAATGAACCAAGAATCGGGGCGAACTGAGCGATGGAGACGACGTGGCTCAAGAGGGTGGTTGCGGCCGAAGCGATGGCAATGGCGAAGAGCGCCACACCAAGAGGGAGCAACATCGCCATCAGTGAACCGAAGGCCAAAATCAACACAATGGCGGTAGCGAGCAGACCGAAGCCCTCACCCGGACTGCCCTTGGCAGTGGTGGCCTCGGCGATAGCGGTGCCGCCTTCGGAGACGCTGAGCGTGGAGCTCTGCAGCGAATGGGCGTCGGCGATGACCTTGGCTACAACTCCGGCGGGAATCTGGTTCGAGGGCTTGGCAAAGTCAACAACGGCGTAGGCAATCTGACCATTGGGGCTGGTCTGGATGATTGCGGGGCAGGTGGCGCGCGTCGCACCGGTGGGGCAGAAGGGGCTGATGACCTTAACACCTGGCAACTGATTTATCTTGTCCAAAACTGGTTGGATGGTTGATTCCCGCTGGGCCACCGTGCCTGACGAGACCTGGAAGACAATCTGGTCCTGGTCACCGCCAACACCGGCTTTCTTGACGGACTGCAGCAACTGCAGGGCGTAGGCCGAGTTGGTCTTGGGCAGCTGGAACGAGTTGGAGTAGGCGTTACCGGCGGCCGACGCGGCGGCGTTGATGCCGACGGCGAGGACGAGCCAGAGGGCCAGGACAATCCAGCGACGGCGCACGGCGAAACGGGCGAGTGATTTCATGGTGGGCTCCTTGAGCGGACGAAACGGGGGGCGACCGAAGTCAGGACAGCGCTCCCAGCCTAGGGGGAGCGGTTGATTATTTGTTCATCAGCGCGTCATGCAACCCGAAAGAGGAGGGGGCAATCTCTTGTAGATTGGAGTGCAACTCGTTCACGGTGACGACGGTTCTGGGAGGCTCCAATGGCGGAAGTAGAAATCGGAATTTATAAGTCGGCACGTCAGGCATATGGCTTTGACGACATTGCGATTGTGCCCTCGCGGCGCACCCGTGACCCCGAAGATGTTGACATCTCGTGGCAGATTGACGCCTACAAGTTCGAACTCCCCGTGCTGGGATCGGCCATGGACGGCGCCATTTCGCCGCTGACCGCCATCGAAATGGGCCGCCTGGGCGGCCTCGGTGTGTTGAACCTCGAGGGTCTGTGGACTCGCTACGAGGACCCGACCCCACTGTTCGAAGAGATCGCTGAGCTCGAGGACGACAAGGCCACGGCGCGCATGCAGCAGATGTACCTCGAGCCCGTGAAGTTGGAACTGGTCGCCGAGCGCATTCGCCAGATGAAGGCCGCCGGCATCACGACCTCCGCGTCGGTGACGCCCGCCAAGACCGACTGGATGGCCAAGACCATTCTCGACGCCGGCCTCGACATTCTCGTCATCCAGGGAACCGTGGTGTCGGCCGAGCACGTCTCCAAGACGATCGAGCCCCTCAACTTGAAGAAGTTCATCCGCGAGTACGAACTGCCCGTGATCGTCGGTGGTTGCGCGAGCTACCAGGCCGCCCTCCACCTGATGCGCACCGGTGCCGCCGGTGTGCTCGTGGGTGTTGGACCAGGCAACGCGTGCACCTCACGCGGTGTGCTCGGCATTGGTGTGCCGCAGGCCACCGCCATTGCCGACGTCGCTGGTGCCCGTATGCGTCACCTCGACGAGACCGGTGTCTACGTCCACGTCATTGCTGACGGCGGCATGAGCCGCGGTGGCGACATCGCTAAGGCCATCGCCTGTGGCGCCGACGCCGTGATGATTGGTTCGCCATTGACCAGCGCCATTGAGGCTCCCGCCCGTGGCTACCACTGGGGCATGGCCACCTTCCACCCCACACTGCCTCGCGGTACCCGTGTGCGCACCAAGGTTCGTGGCACCCTCGAGGAGATTCTGGTCGGACCGGCTCACGAAAACGACGGCCGCCTCAACCTGTTCGGCGCCCTCAAGACGTCGATGGCCACGTGCGGCTACGAGACGCTGAAGGAATTCCAGAAGGCCGAGATCATGCTCGCGCCGTCGCTCCAGACTGAGGGCAAGCAACTGCAGCGCTCCCAGGGCGTAGGCATGGGCCATTGACGGTCCTTGTCGTTGACTTTGGGGCCCAGTACGCCCAGCTGATTGCTCGGCGCGTCCGTGAGGCGCACGTCTTCTCCGAAATCGTGCAGAGCACGATCACGGCTGAGGAAGTGCGTGCCAAGAACGCGTCGGCCATCATCCTGTCGGGTGGACCCAAGTCGGTCTACGAAGTCCCGGCCCCGTCACTGGATCCGGCTATCTACGAACTGGGGCTGCCCATTTTGGGCATTTGCTACGGCGCCCAGCTCATGGCCCAGCAGCTCGGTGGCACCGTCGCCCACACCGGTGGCGGCGAATACGGCCGTACCGAACTGACGCGCACTGGTGACTCGGTTCTGGTCGGTGACTGGCCCAGCCTGTCGTCGTGCTGGATGAGTCACGGGGACGCCATCAGCGAAGCCCCGGCCGGCTTCACCGTGACCGCCTCGACGCCTTTGGCGCCCGTGGCCATCATGGAAGACGCCGACCGCCACTTCTACGCCGTGCAGTTCCACCCCGAGGTGGCGCACTCTGAGCGCGGTCAGGAAATCATCGAACACTTCCTGCACCAGCAGGCCGGCATCGCCCCGACGTGGACGAACACCTCCATCATCGACGAGCAGGTCGCCAAGATTCGAGCCCAGGTGGGTACCGAGCGAGTGCTCTGCGCGTTGTCGGGTGGCGTGGACTCGGCCGTCGCCGCGGCCATGGTCTTCAAGGCCGTGGGCCAGCAGCTGACCTGTGTTTTCGTCGACACCGGATTGATGCGCAAGAACGAGGGTGAGCAGATTGAGGCCACCTTTACCAAGCAGTTTGGCGTCGAACTGATTCACGTCCAGGCGGCTGACCGCTTCTTCGACGCGCTCGCCGGCGTGACTGACCCCGAGCGCAAGCGCAAGATCATTGGCGAGCTCTTTATTCGCGAGTTCGAGCGTGTGGCGCGCGAGCTGGCCGAAGACGGCATCAAGTTTCTGGTACAGGGCACGCTCTACCCAGACGTTATTG
>Ga0208622_1000868_pt1 | contig 11097 bp, 11 predicted proteins | sample CryBogCBH12Jul09_FD_184621 | JGI IMG/M metagenome (GOLD analysis project Ga0208622, IMG submission 184621) | Freshwater microbial communities from Crystal Bog, Wisconsin, USA - CBH12Jul09 (SPAdes) | ecosystem: Environmental > Aquatic > Freshwater > Lake | place: Crystal Bog, Wisconsin, USA... | reverse complement strand
GTTGAACGCGTCGTTCCTCGCACATCTCGTTCGGCCCAGTTAATCCTGAAGTCCGCTGAAGTTCGTTCCCTCGAAGGTAACCGTCTCACCATTGCAGTCCCCACCGAAGAAATGCGCGGGAATACTGAAATGATTTCCCAGGGCCTGAAGGGTGCGTTGGAACACGAGTTCAAGACAACACTGCAAGTCACCTGGATTGTTGACGCCGCCATTTACGTTCCCACCGCAGCACCAACTGCTCGAGTAAAGCCGGCTCATACTCCTACTCCAGTTGCGGAGTCGCACGAGGTTGATGGTGACGATGAGTCCAGCGTGGTTGTGGAGTCTGTGGGCGACCACCTGATTTCTGAAATGTTCCCCGGAGCTGAGGAAATTTCGTGAGTTACCCCGTTCCACTGCAAGCTGTCGTTGATGAACTAGGTCGATTTCCTGGAGTTGGTCCCAAGTCGGCACAGCGCATTGCTTTTTGGCTGATGCGCCAACCGAGTGAAGACGTAACGAGACTTTCTGAAGCTCTCCAAGACATGAAGTCCAAACTTTCGTTCTGTGAAGTGTGCTGCAACATTGCTGAGACCGGCGGGCTCTGTCCAATCTGCGCCGACGAACGACGTGACCACTCAGTCATCTGTGTTGTCGAAAGTGCTCCCGATGTTGCGGCTGTCGAACGCTCGGGAGCATTTCGCGGCACCTACCACGTCTTGCACGGTGTGCTGAATCCACTTGAGGGAGTAACGCCCGACCGACTTCGTATCAGCGAATTACTGAAGCGACTTAGTGGACCAGTGAAGGAAGTCATCCTTTGCTTCAACTCCAATGTCGAGGGTGATGCGACCGCGATGTACCTAAGTCGCCTTTTGCAGATGCCTGACCTCGTGGTTTCTCAACCAGCAAGTGGTCTGCCCGTTGGTGGAGACTTAGAGTTCGCCGACGACTTGACACTCGGTCGGGCCATCGATGGTCGAAGGATTCTCAACGACTGACGTATGCGGTATCTCACAATTGTCCGTCACGCCGAAGCACTTCCAGCGTCTGGGTCACAGACCGACTACGACCGACGACTGAGTCCGCACGGCATCACCCAGTGCGAGCAGATGCGTCAGTGGGCAACCGACCCGAGTGCGTTAGGTCAGTTCGGTCCAACTACGGCACTGGTTAGTTCGGCCGCTCGGACAGTTGAAACGTTTCGACGGTCATTCGACGAAACTGACTTCGTTCAGTCGTTCGAAACAAGCAGTCTGATTTATAACGGAAAGCGCGAGGTCACCGCCGAAGACCTTCTTATTGACCTGGCGGCGATTGATCCGGTCACTACGTCACTTTTGGTGGTGGCCCACAACCCGACGGTGCACGAATTGATGGCCGTACTGTCGACGACTCTTCCCGATGAGCTCACGAACTCCTCGTACCCACTGTGTGGAGCGTACGTGCTGGCGATTAGCGAGAATGTACAGGTTGGACTTCGTCGTTACGACGTCGTCGCCAAGTACATACCTGCTTAGAGCGTTCTGAAAATGGCGCCGTCACCTTGGCCGCCACCGCCGCAGAGTGCCACGGCAGCAGTGCCTCCGCCTCGGTTCTGCAGTTCAACGAGCGCGGTGAGCGCAACGCGAGTTCCGGACATGCCTAGTGGGTGTCCCAGAGCAATGGCCCCACCGTTGACGTTCACCTTGTTTTCGTCAATGCCCAGCTCGTCAACTGAGTTGAGTCCGACGGCCGCGAAGGCCTCGTTGATTTCAAAGATGTCAATGGAGTTGACGTCGATGTTGGCGCGGTGAGCAGCCTTGGCGATTGCGCGTGAAGGCTGACTTAGTAGCGACGTGTCGGGTCCGGCAACCTGGCCGTAGCTGACGAGTTCAGCGAGCGGCGTAAGGCCGAGTGCCATTGCTCGGTCGTAGGACATAACGAGCATGGCGGCTCCACCGTCAGAGATTTGTGACGCGTTGCCAGCGGTGACGGAACCTTCCTTGTCAAAGGCCGGGCGCAGGGCACTGAGCGAATCGAAGGTGGTGTCGCCCCGGATGCCTTCATCCTCGGAAATAACCAGTGGGTCACCCTTTCGTTGGGCCACGCTCACCGGGGTAATTTCTTGTGCGAATCGACCGGAAGCTGTTGCCGCCGCCGCCAATTGGTGTGAGCGTGCGGAGAACTCGTCTTGGCGAGCACGAGAAATTTTTCCAGCGTTGTAGCGGTCAGTTGAGAGGCCCATGGCGCAGGCTTCAAATGCGCACGTGAGTCCGTCGAACATCATTGCGTCAATAACTTTCTGATCACCAATTCGGTATCCAGCGCGAGCCCCGGGGAGGAGATAAGGAGCGTTGGTCATTGACTCCATACCTCCAGCAATGACAATCTCAGCTTCACCGGTGCGAATCATTAGGTCGGCTAAGTAAATAGTTTGCAGACCCGAAAGACAGACTTTGTTTAACGTCGTGGCGTTGACCGACATTGGGATGCCCGCCTTCACTGCGGCTTGGCGAGCAGTAATTTGTCCTTGCCCAGCGCCAATGACTTGACCCATGAGAACGACGTCAATAGTTGACGGGTCAATCTGCGTCGCGTCCAGAACTCCCTTGATGGCTGCGCCTCCAAGGTCCTGAGCGCTGAGACTGGAAAATACTCCAGAGAGCTTTCCAATTGCGGTTCTAGTTCCAGCAACAATGACGCTACGAGACATTATGTCCACCTTTTACATAGGGCGATACTTCGTTACGTTAGACCAGGTTCAGCGGGCGCAGGAGAGCAGGGGCACTTCGGCGAGGATCTCAATCCCAGCTGCCGAAAGGCCAATCCACCAGTAGTAAGGACCTCTCATGATCCCAAGGATTGACAGGCATCGCCTGAAATAAAAAATACAGTCTTTCGACGTATTGTTAGCCAATGAGCGACATTATCGAAGCTGTCAGAGCCGGAGCGACGGGCGAAGTCCTTGCCCAAACTCCAATGCCTTCACACACCAGGGCTGTATTTGTACGGCGCGATGAGCAACATATGTTTGAAGGGCTCGCCACGAGGGACAAGGATCCACGCAAGAGTCTCCACGTCGAAGAAGTGCCACTGCCCGAACTCGCACCCGACGAAGTATTCGTCGTGGTGATGGCGTCGTCAATCAATTTTAATACGGTGTGGACGAGCATTTTTGAACCACTGTCAACGTTTGGATTTCTCGACCGGCTCGGACGAGAAGGCATTTGGGGAAAGCGCCACGCTCTCGACTACCACGTCATTGGATCAGACGCCTCGGGTGTTGTCGTTCGTGTGGGCTCAGCGGTGAGGAACTGGAAGGTCGGCGACGAAGTAACGGTGCAGTGCAACCACGTCGACGACCAGGACCCCAGCGCACACGACGACTCAATGCTCGCTTTGAACCAACGTATTTGGGGATTCGAAACAAACTTCGGTGGCCTCGCAGATATTTCAGTGGTGAAGGCCAATCAACTCATGCCCAAGCCCAGTCACTTGACGTGGGAAGAGGCGGCGGTAAACGGACTCTGCAACTCAACCGCATATCGAATGCTGGTGTCGAGGAACGGTGCCCCGCTCACTCAAGGCGACCGAGTACTTATCTGGGGAGCGTCCGGCGGTATTGGTTCCTTCGCCGTTCAACACGCGCTCAACTCCGGAGCCACACCCATTGGTGTGGTGTCGAGTCCGAGCAAAGTACAGCTGCTTAAGGACTTGGGCTGTGAGTACGTAATTGATCGGTCCGAAAAGAACTACCGGTTCTGGAAGGATGAACACACCCAGGACGAGACTGAATGGCGCCGACTAGGTAAGGACATTCGAGAGCTGTGTGGCGAAGACCCCGACGTGGTCTTTGAACACCCCGGCCGTCAAACAATGGGTGCGAGTGTCTTTGTCACCAAGCGCGCCGGAACCATCGTCACGTGCGCCGCAACCAGTGGGTACATGATTGAGTATGACAATCGCCACTTGTGGATGAAGCTAAAGACAATCAAGGGATCACACTTTTCCAATTACCGCGAAGCGTGGGCCGCTAATCAGACCATTGTTGACGGCAAGGTCATCCCGCCACTTTCTGCAGTGTTTACTCTGGACAATGTGGGAGAGGCCACGTATCAGGTTCACCACAACTTGCACGAAGGAAAGATTGGCGTACTGTGCGCCGCGCCCGAAGAAGGTCTCGGTATTTCAAATCAGGAACTCCGCGACAAAATTGGTGAAGAGCGTCTAACGCTGTTTCGCCGAAACAAGTAAGGACAAAATATGGAAATGCTGCTCACCGAAATTGATCACGTGGCCATTGCCGTCAATGACATTGAAGACGCCATTGCTTGGTACGAGACAAACCTCGGGGCCACGGTCGAACATCGCGAGGTCGTTGAGTCTGACGGCGTCTCTGAGGCCCTACTTCGAGTGGCTGATTCGTACATTCAACTTCTCACTCCTACGCGTCCAGATTCCCCCGTCGCGAAGTACTTGGAAAAGAAGGGTGAAGGACTGCACCACGTGGGTTACCGCGTGGCGAACTGCGCCCAAGCATTGGAGTCAATTAAGTCCAATGGAGGCCGAGTTATTGATGAAGCTCCTCGACCCGGCTCTCGTGGAACGATTGTGGCTTTTGTGCACCCAAAAACGTCATTCAGCACTCTTATTGAGCTCGTTGAAGACCCAAATTGACCTTTTTTTCGACAAAGAATTTGAAAATTTCCTACTTAGTAGTAAGTCCAAGTATTTAGCCAAAATTGGCTAAATACGAGGGTTTTCGGACGTTTCGCGTCCTCTTTCTCGCTAGTTACTTGGGTAGCGTGTCTTGCTATGGAGCATTCAATGGCAGAACGTTTGGCCGAGCTCGAGGCTCGTAAGCAAGAAGCGCGTAACGCTGGCGGCGAAAAGGCGATCGAACGCCACAAGGCCAAGGGCAAGATGACTGCGCGAGAGCGCATTGAGTACTTGTTGGACGAAGGTTCCTTCCAAGAACTCGACATGCTCAATCGCCACGTGGCTTCAGGAATGGGTCTCGAAGATTCGCGTCCATACACCGACGGCATCATTACGGGTTTCGGAAAAATCGATGGTCGCAAGGTCTGCGTGTACTCGCAAGACTTCACCGTATTTGGTGGTGCGCTAGGCGAAACTCACGGTGAAAAGATCCACAAGATTATGGACCTCGCCACCACGATGGGTCTGCCAATTATTGGACTCAACGACGGAGCGGGTGCACGTATTCAAGAGGGCGTCTCAGCGCTCAACGCATACGGTGGCATTTTCTTGCGCAACACTCGTGCCTCGGGAGTAGTGCCACAGATTTCCGTCATCCTCGGACCATGCGCTGGTGGTGGTGTGTACTCACCAGCTCTCACCGACTTCATCTTTATGGTCCGTGACACGAGTCACATGTTCATCACCGGTCCCGACGTCGTAAAGACCGTCACCGGCGAAGACGTCACTCTGGAAGAACTTGGTGGTGCCGTGACGCACGCGTCGAAGTCTGGTGTAGCGCACTTCTTACTCCCAGACGAGAAGAGCGTTCTCGACGAAGTCCGCTACCTTCTTTCATTCCTACCTTCAAACAACATGGAAGAACCACCTCGCATTTTGACGGGTGACGACGCGAATCGTTTGTGCGAAGACCTTCGCGACATTCTGCCCAGTTCGCCAAACCAGCCCTATGACATGAAGCAACTTATTGCTTCGGTGGTCGACGGTGGTGACTACATGGAAGTTCACGCGAACTACGCACAACAAGTCACCTGTGGGTTTGCCCGAATTGACGGTCACACCATTGGACTGGTGTCGAACCAGCCCAAGGTTCTCGCTGGAGTGTTGGACATTGAGTCCAGCGAAAAGGCCGCACGTTTTGTGCGCACCTGTGACGCATTCAACATTCCAATTGTGAGCTTCGTCGACGTACCTGGTTTCATGCCCGGAGTTGACCAGGAGTACAACGGCATCATTCGCCACGGTGCGAAGTTGCTCTACGCCTTCTGCGAAGCAACCGTGCCACGCATTTCTGTCACTACTCGCAAGGCGTACGGTGGCGCGTACGTCGTTATGAACTCCAAGTCGATTGGTGCGGACCTGGCGTTCGCCTGGCCCACCGCGGAGTTCGCCGTTATGGGTGCGGCTGGTGCTGTCGAGATTGTGTACCGCCGCGACTTGGCTGCCGCAGAAGACGTCAACGCGACACGTGCGCAACTGATTGAGGACTACGAAGAGCGCTACTCAACGCCGTACATTGCGGCCGAACGCGGATTTATTGACGACGTTATTGACCCTGCCGAAACGCGGGCAATCTTGAGTCGCTCACTGGACCTACTGCGTGGCAAGCGAGAAGACTTGCCGAAGCGCAAGCACGGGAACGTTCCGCTCTAATGTACGGTCTCAGTCCTCGCCCTGAACTACCTGCCGAAGAGATGGCGGCACTCATTGCGGTTGCTGAAGAACTATTAAAAGCGCAGGCGGCCGTTGTGGACGATCAGGTTTCGAGCTGGCGTTTTTCTGGTCGTTGGTTCAACGCTGGGCCGTTCGCCAACCGCCGTCCGTACTAGAGGCGCTCTTCGACAATCGTTAGTAAGTCACTGATGATGTCGCCCAACGCGTAGTCCTTCGGGGTGTACACCGAGCGGACGCCTTGTTCTCGCAACAATGCGGCATCAGAGGCAGGAATAATTCCTCCAACGACAACTTCGGCGTCAACGCCGGCGGAGCGAAGCCCCTCGACAATTCGTGGAACGAGGGCGAGGTGTGACCCCGAAAGAATTGAGATGCCGACTAAGTCAACATCTTCGTCGCGAGCTGCCGCCACGATCTCTTCTGGAGAGAGGCGAATGCCCTGGTACACGACTTCAAAGCCACCGTCACGAGCCGCTACGGCAATCTGTTCGGCGCCATTGGAGTGACCGTCGAGTCCCGGCTTCGCAACCAAGAGCTTGGGCCGCGCCCCTCTTTTTTCAAAGATGTGACGAGAGCGGTTCTGCAGTTCGTTGAAGCGCTCACCGCGCGACGCAAGTACTGAACCAACACCGGTGGGGGCACGGTACACACCAAAGACACCTCGCAGGGCCTGGGCCCACTCACCAGTAGTGCCTCCAGCAACTGCGAGGGCAATGGTGGCCGGCATAATGTTGTCGCTGGGGTCGCTGCTACTGGCGACACGAATAAGTTCGGCCACGCAGGCGTCGACTTTTTCTTGGTCTCGGGCACTACGCCACGCAGTTACTTCGGCAACGAGTTCCTTTTCCACCAGTGGGTCAACGGTTAGTACTGACTCCACAGTCGAGTCCGACGTGAGTGGTGACGGGGCAGTTTCAGTAAATGAGTTCACACCCACAACGACCTGCTCGCCACTTTCAATGCGACCGACTCGCTCGGACTGACTCTTCACTAACCGAGACTTGAGCTCTTCAATAGCGTTAAAGGCGCCACCGAGTTCCAGCACTTCTTGAAGCTCCGCCCGCGCTTGGCTGGTGAGTTCAGAAACCTTTTGTTCCATAACGTGGGAGCCATCAAAGATGTCAGGGTATTCGAGTAAGTCGCTTTCGAACGCCAAGACTTGCTGCATACGCAGGCTCCACTGCTGGTCCCAAGGGCGAGGGAGCCCGAGGGCTTCATTCCAAGCCGGGAGCTGAATTGCTCGAGCCCGGGCGTTTGCGGAAAGAGTGACGCCCAGCATTTCAAGGACTATTCGCTGGACGTTGTTTTCGGGTTGTTGTTCAGTGAGACCAAGGGAGTTAACTTGAACGCCGTAACGAAACCGTCGCTTCGCGGGGTCAGTCACTCCATACCGGTTGAGACAGATCTCGTCCCAAAGAGCGGTGAATGTGCGCATCTTGGCCGTCTCTTCAATGAAGCGAACGCCAGAGTTCACGAAGAAGGATATCCGTCCGACCACTTCACTCATCTGCTCGGGCATTACTTTGCCCGAATCAACCACTGCGTCGAGAATGTCAATGGCGGTAGCGAGGGCGTAGGCAATTTCTTGCACGGGAGTCGCACCAGCTTCTTGCAAGTGGTAGCTACAAACATTGATGGGATTCCACTTAGGTACGTGGTTGATGGCGTACGCAATCATGTCCACAATGAGTCGCTTCGAAGGTCCGGGAGCGAAGATGTACGTCCCGCGGCTTAAGTACTCCTTAACGATGTCATTCTGGGTCGTGCCTTGGAGCGAAGTAAGTGCCACACCTTGCTCATTCGCCAAAGCTAGATACAGACCCCAGAGCCACGCCGCAGTGGCGTTGATGGTCATGGAAGTATTCATCTCGTCAAGGGGAATCTGATCAAGCAGCTGGCGCATATGACCCAGGTGCGCTACGGGAACACCCACCTTGCCCACTTCACCTTTTGCAGCATCATCGTCAGGGTCGTACCCCGTTTGGGTTGGGAGGTCGAACGCAATGGAGAGTCCGGTTTGACCTTTGGCCAAGTTGGAGCGGTAGAGAGCATTTGAGGTGACGGCGGTGGAGTGACCGGAGTACGTGCGCATCACCCAAGGTTTGGACGGAGTAGTCATTTCTTCCTTACTTCGTGTAATCAAAGAATCCAGCCCCGGACTTACGTCCGAGGTGTCCGCTCGCCACCAGATCGCGAAGAGTTGGGCGGGCCTCATATTTCTCATTGGGAAACGCGGCGTGCAGTGCATCAAGGATGGCGAGCGAAGTGTCAAGTCCCACTAAGTCCAAGAGGGCAAACGGACCCATTGGAAATCCGCAACCACCCTTCATCGCGGTATCGATACCTTCCTTTGTAGCCACGCCTTCTTCGTAAAGTCGAATTGCGTCATTGAGGTATGGAAAGAGCAATGCGTTCACAATGAAGCCGGCGCTATCAGTCACCACCACTGGGTCTTTGCCGCACGCTATGGCGAAGCGAATGACTGTTTCAATTGTTTCGTCACTCGCACTGAAGGGGCGAATTACTTCCACGAGTGACATCGCGGGGGCTGGATTAAAAAAGTGCAGACCGCATACTTGCTCGGGGCGACTTGTCACCGATGCCAGCTCCAACACGGACAAGGTTGAAGTGTTGGTGGCGAAAATTGCTTCGGGCTTGACGATGCCATCGAGTTCGACGAAAACGTCACGCTTGACCGGCATTGATTCAACTACTGATTCAATTATCAAGTCGCAGTCGGCGAGGTCATCAAGGTCCGTCGTGGTCGTGACTCTGGAGCGAAGAGCGTCAGCATCTTCTCGCGTGCGCTTTTCCTTCTTTACCTGACGCTCGAGAGAAGCATCGAGCACCGCGAGCATTTCCGCCGCAGACGACTGTGAGCGACTGCGAAGGATGACTTCGGCGCCAGCTCCAGCTACGACTTCAGCAATGCCGCTCCCCATAATTCCCGAGCCGAGGATTCCCACGCGCGTTATGTCCATTCACGAAGACTACTGACCAGTAACCCTTTTGCCAATAGGGACTTTGTGGGATATCGGACAAGCAAAAGCCCCCTCCGCCGAAACGGAAGGGGCTTCGCTAAAAACCTTATGTTTCTTAGGTTTTAGTTCTTACGCCTCAGTGATGGTGACCGAGTTGATGACGACGTCTTCGCGGGGGCGACCCGATGGGGTGCCGATGTTGTTGATTGCTTCAACCACGTCGAGGCCCTTGACGACCTTGCCGAAAAGTGCGTAGAGCGGTGGGAGGCGTACACCATCGGGACCAGAAATCACGAAGAACTGCGAACCATTCGTGTTGGGTCCGGCATTGGCCATTGCCAATGAACCGAGTTCGTATCGACCAGGCTTTGGAAGTTCGTCTTCAAATCGGTAGCCCGGACCACCAGCTCCGGTGCCGGTGGGGTCGCCACCCTGAAGAACGAATCCCGGAATAACGCGGTGGAACACAATGCCGTCGTAGTAGTGGAATCGTGCCAGGTAGACAAAGTTGTTGACCGTGAGAGGGGCGTTCAAGGCGTCGAGAACGATTTCCATCGTCCCCTTCGATGTCTCCATCGTTGCCGTGTAGCTCTTGTTCTTGTCAATGATCATTGGAGGAACAGAGTCAAATTTCTGACGCTGTTCGCTTGAACCATCGGCGTTTGGAATTGGTGCTGACATGAGAAAGTCCTTGTGGTTAGTTAGCGGAGTTGCTGATGGTGATGCTGAGAATACGGTTCGTAACAATTGGTGGTACACCGTTTGAGGAAGGGCTGGAGTTTCCTTCGTTGTTGATTGCCATTACTGCATTGGTGCCACTCACTACTTGACCAAACAGCGAGTACTGGGGAGGTAGAGACTCACCAGTTGCGCCAGTCACGATAAAGAACTGTGAACCACCAGTGTGTGGTGAGCCAGTGTTCGCCATAGCAATCGAGTAGAGCGGATACTGCGGCGACGCAGTCTTGGGGTACTCGTCAGCAATCGTGTAGCCAGGTCCGCCGGTGCCGGTTCCAGTGGGGTCTCCACCTTGAATCATGAAGCCCGGGATGGCCCGGTGGAAAATGACGCAGTGGTAGTAGTTGTGCTGTGCGAGGAACACGAAGTTGTTGGTCGTGATTGGCGCATTCTTGGCGTCAAGCTGCACGACGAAGTCGCCAGCTGTGGTCTTGAAGTGGGCGTAGTAGTTAAGCGACGAGTTGATGCTCATCTTTGGCGCCGAGGACCAGGTCAGATTGTTGACTTTGGTCGACGTCGATGCGGGGCATCCTGCAGCAACCGCGATGGCGTTCGCCTGGGCCTGGGTTGGACCGGTCGATGAAGCTGTGGTGGTCGTCGCCATTGTGGTCGTCGTGGACGGCGACGTCGTGGCGCTCGAAGAAGCACTGGTCGTCGTCGTTGCGGCGGTTGTCGTTGTCGTCGCCATTGTGGTCGTCGTTGTGGCCATTGTTGTTGTGGTGGTCGTACTCGAGCTACCGCCAAAAATAAGGGCAGCAGAACCAATCACGAGGGCGGCCACAATAACTGTGATCACAATCTGACGGGTCCGCTTGCGACGCTGCTGTGCAGCTTGGAGTCGAGCTAGTTTTTCGCGGCGAGCCGCTTTCTGTCGTTCACGCTTGGAAGTTGCCATAGGGACGACTTTAGTAGCCAGAAGAAAGGGGTCGGCTCGCTCAACTAACCTTGAGTGATGGCACTGATCGTACAAAAGTATGGTGGCACCTCAGTTGGAGACGCGGAACGAATTCGCGCAGTTGCTGAG
>Ga0208622_1000867_pt1 | contig 11099 bp, 11 predicted proteins | sample CryBogCBH12Jul09_FD_184621 | JGI IMG/M metagenome (GOLD analysis project Ga0208622, IMG submission 184621) | Freshwater microbial communities from Crystal Bog, Wisconsin, USA - CBH12Jul09 (SPAdes) | ecosystem: Environmental > Aquatic > Freshwater > Lake | place: Crystal Bog, Wisconsin, USA... | reverse complement strand
GGTCGTAAGTTCTTCCTGTTTAGCGGAGAACTCGGTTTTCATGGCCTCGATGGCCTCTTGGAGTTTCTTGATTTCGTTCATACTGATTTTTTGGTTGTCAACTTTGATGGTGTGAGCGGGGAGTGAAAATAGTCCGGTATCGTTGGCTGCTGGGTCTGCCACGATGTCTGCCGACCTGATTCTTTCGCAACGGGCAAACAAATCTTTGCCGTCGAAAAACGGCTTGTTCATAAAGTTGATCGAAAGACCAAACGTGTCTGGAGCAGTTGCTGCAAGTTCCAAGATGTAATCCCTGCTTGGGTGGTTCTTCAGTAGATGAAGATCGCCGATTGCCTTGCTTGCGTCATCGGAGAGACGGACGTTCTTAATTACTCCAACAATGTCCCCAGCACCACCTTCGTGGTTGAGTTTGACCTTCACCCCGTTTTTGAATGCACCACAAGTAGTGATGACCTGATCCAGCGTAGTGGAGTCAATCTTTTGACCATGACCACGGGCTTCCCCAAGTTTGATAAGGCTTACTCCACGGAGGATGCCATTTTCAGGGTCGATCTGACCGTCAAATTCAGCAAATAGGGCAAGGTTTTCGTCCATGCCCTTGCTAAGATTGTCAACCTACACAAAATACGAACTGTTTTCGATGTCCTTACCAGCAATAGGTGCGGTCTGTGCGTTTTTAAGTTTGTCGATCAACCCGTCGATGCCCGTTGCAATTGCTTCTGTAGACTTCGTATCAAGCCTTGGGTTTCCAACTCCCCTGAACACAAAGAATCTTGCCCCTGCAATGGATTGAAGTTTTCCGGAGGCATCTCGACGTGCATGAAGAGCGTCAACGGCAATTGTAATCAGATTCCGTTTCAGCCTTGCGGCTTCCATGTGCTTCACGTTCCGACTTGCCGTCTTTGATGTGATTTTCAGCTTGCGATTGCTTCGTACCCCCTGAAGACCGACGGTTTTTACCTCGATGCAGACATCACGGGTTTTTCCATCTGTCATCGGGATTGTAGCGTGAATATCTGAAGGGTTGTACGTCTTCCCGTACTTTTCATCCCCCATGCGATACGCTTGTCCGGTAACGTGCGCCTCTATCCCGTTCAAAGATAGATATTCAGCGATTTTATGCTCCCAGTCGCTAGCCTCTACGTTCGATTTATATGTCGGAGGACGAGCGTTCTTTTTTGCGGCCTCTACTTTGGCTGGGTCTTTTTTTTTTACTTCTTGCAGCTTCTTCTCTTCTGGCTGGGATGACTTGGTGGGCTGCTTCCCGTTTTGCTCTTCATCCGGAAGGATGTTGGGATTGCGTTGTGAGAGTCGATCAACCGGAAGGTTGAGACGGTCGGCAATGTTTTGAAGTAGCTCTTGCTCACGACCAATCTGCTCGAACTCCTCTTCCCAATCCTTGTTTTGCTCTGCGTAGATGTCGGCAGCGGTGCGGAGTCCAATGCGGAACTCGTTGATTGCTGCATCACTATCCCTGCCAATGTCGGCAGTAGGCCATGCTGGGAACTGCCATTTACCCGATCTCCATGAAGATACAGCAGGAATTATTCCCTGTGAAATACCCCATGCAAGATAGAGGTCTTTTACCTTGTTCAGGAACTTTTCGCACATGAGGTTTTGGTAACGCTCACACACACGATTGGCCTTTTGGCTATCCATGCGGCCTGCGTTTCCCCCAAGAGCGGAATTGTCCACAAAGAATCCGTAGGGTGCGCCGATGGCATGGCATACATCCCGTTGAAGGGTTGAAATAAAGCCGCTGAACGCCGATGAGGGACGTTGAGACATGAACGACTGAATGTTTTCACCTTCTTTAAGGTAGTTCAGTCTTCCGAAAGTAAGCTCTTCAATGGCCTTGCCGTCTTCGGAGTATCCCTGCTTTGTCTCCCACTCATCAGGCTCGCCCTCTTCACGGGTAATAACTCCCGTTTGAGCAGATGCCCACTTAACTGCAAACTTCTCGTACTGCATGATGTCGTAAATGTCTCTTGCAGTGTCGATTGCAGCATCAAGTGCCGTTACTCCCCTCATTTGATCAATGCGAGAAGGATCAAAAACGTGAAAGAATCGGTTTGCCTCAATTTCAACGGGTTCGATGTAAAGCCCTTCACGGGTTCGGTAATACACACGATACAGCAGCGGGGCTCCGGTATTCGGGTCTCTTGTAATTCCCCCAATGTAGACTTCTGAGTGTGGGGCTTCTAATGGGCGACCAATACAATCAGATTCAACAAGTTGAAGCATCGGGCCTTCTGGAGTCCAACGTACAACAACTCCAATATCTCCATCTCGCAGCATCCCCTTGAATACAAGGTTGGCAAGGGTGGTAAGATTGTGGCGACGGGTAACATCGCAGTTTTCAAATGCGTAGTTCAGGTAATCTGAGTATTGCCGATCAACATTCTTATCTCCGGTTCTGGGCTGATACCGCAATGAACCAAACGAATATAGTGCCAGATTGTTGATTAACCCCTTGACCAGTGGGAAGTTATAGCACAATGCACGGGCTTCCCAAATAAGTTGAATGCGGTCTCTTTGATTGATTCCTGCTTCCGATGAAGAATTGCCTGTAGTAGGAACCAATGCCCTATCGCGCCCCCCTTTGGCAGCATTGTATGAAAACTGAGTAAGTGCCAGTGCCTCACGGGCTTTAATGCGCTTGATTCCAGCGGACGGATCGACAAACCCGACGAGTCGGTCGATAAAGTTTGGTTTTGTTTTTGGGATCATGTTTTAGAAATAGCGACCCGACCAATTGCGTCGGCTTCCTCCGAACGATGCAAGGGTTGTGCGTGTTCCCCTTTTGCCGTTTGTGCGCTCAAACTGGGCCTGCAAGGCTCCATCTAGCTTCTTGGCAATAAAGTCGATGTCCTTTTGTGCCGTACTTCCTCCACTTCCTACAGAGATGTAGGGGTCTTGGAGTTGCGTCTTGAGAGTAGCTATCTCGGCAGCCAGTTCTGCGTCGGTGTAACGACGGTAGATCCGGAGGAAGTTTGCTTCTTGAGCCATACTAATTTTCGGAAGTGTCAGTTTCGGTTGAAATAGCAGAAACTGTGTCAGTTGGGCTTGCGTCTTCAGGCAGTGACGGCATTGAGGTGACTTTGGTGATTAAAGCGCAGATAAGGTTCATGCACTCCAAGTCAAATGCGTGGTTATCCTTTCTGACTCTAACCCATTCGTAAGAAACGACCCCTTTAGCGGATACTAATTGCTCCCTGCTTTCTGCCGTGATCTGGTCGAGGTATTGCTGGGATGCAGATTCTGGTATTTCCCAAGGCGCAGCCAACCCCTTCATATACATTGCAAGGGTGTCCTTGGTTAGGTGGTTTGCCCAAATGAACAGCTTCACGGGCTTCATTTTGCCCTGCATGGACGTTCCTATTGCTGGATCGGCACTGCTAGATGTCCAGCATTTGCGTACACCGTTGTGTGAGAAGTAGGTGGCTCGATCTCCCTTGAAAGCCTTCCATCGGTATCCGGATTTAACGATCTCGGAATAGACCATCGTAGCGTTGTATCCTGAGTCGATTGCAACGTCGTCGTCATTGACCCGTAGGTCTTTTTGAATTTGCCTGAGTTCGTCGAAATTCCACACCTTGCCAAAATCAACCAATCGACTAGCACCACCTTTGGCCCATGCCCTGCACAAGTACCAGATATGGTCTTTTTGCACGTCCACGGTAAGGAATCGTTTGTATTCAGCTGACCAATGCTCCCGTAACTCGTAGGTGGCTTTGCGTTCGGAAACCCACGACCAATCCCTGATGTCCTTCATGGTATCAGCCCAAGGCTGACCTAGTGATTCATTTACAAAGGACTTGAGCTTCTCGTGATCCTTCCAAGTAAGTGACTTGTTTGCCTCTAAAAACTCTTCAACAAGATCACGCCACCGCACCCAAGGGGGAACAAGGGCATTCCAAGTAAAGGAAACACGGTTTTTCGGGGCGTTGGGATTGTGCGGAATCCATTTCCCTGAAATTGCCAATTCACGTCGCACTTGCGGCTTGTCATAGATTCGATGACCACACTTAGGGCATTCACACCTGATTGTTTCAGCCACGTTATCCATGATCCATGCCCCGTCCGGTCTTGTGAATGGGGTGTCGTCCCATTTGATTGTCTCCCACGACAAAACAAAATAATGAGAGCAATCCGGACACGAAACGTAGTAATGCCTTTGATCCCCAGCCAAGAAAGCCATGTGAACAGCATCACTCTCCATGTCTGGGGTTGATATGATGACTCGACGGGCATTCCAAAACGATCTGGTGCGCTTTAGTGCCATTTCCAAAGCACCTGCTGGATAGTTTCTTACCTCATCCAAAAACAACCATCGGATTGGCTTGGATTGAAGTTTGGATGGGCTATTCGACCCATTCACAACAAGCGGCATGGACGTAAAGTCGATTTCTAGTCCACGAATTGAACTCCGGTTGTTCGGCATCAGGTCGGCAACTGGCTTGCATTCACGCAGGGTTGGCATCAGTCGTGTCTGGCAAAATGTTTTTGCTTCATCCTGTGCTGCCATAACCCACATTGCAGGGGCTGGATCTTCTGCAATTGCCCATGCGAGCAGGATCATAATGGTTTGTGTCTTGGCACTCTGGGCTGAACACATCACGGAAATGTCGTTGATGCGGTTATCCGCAAAAACCTCCATCAGTTCTTTTGTCCACGGTGCAGTATCTGAGCGGTACTTGCCCGGAAAAGGAGATGTTTTGTCGATCTGGATATGCTCTTCAGCCCATGCCCAAGGAGGTCTTTGGTCTATTGGCTTCCATGCTGCCCGTGCTGCCTTCTCAACGATGTTCATTCGTCATCCTCAGTTGACCATTCACCAGTGTGTAGATGCTTGAGAGCATCTTCGATTGCGTTTTTAAGTCGTTGCTCAATCTCTGCTATCGGGAGACCTGCTAGCTGAGGTGCTAGACTGCTTGGGACTTGTGCCAATATCTTGCGGCTTGCTCCAACCATTCGCCGCACCATGATTTCCACGTCTTCGTTTGCCGTGTAATACCCCTTTGATATTTGGAAATCGAACTCGATCTTTTCACAGATTGTCCGGAGTCGGCGCAATTCAAGCCTCTCCCGTTCCGTGTCGGTGTCGTCATCATCAAGTGCCAGTTTTCTTCCCGTTCTTTCTGCCCAGTCTCTCCATTCTAGCACTGACCATGATCCGTTTGAACGTGCGGAAGGACTACCCTCAACTTTCACCCATCGGTTAATGGTTCTCCTGTCGATGCCAAGTTGATCAGCTAATTCTGTTTTGTTCTTTGCGTAGACAACGGCCCCTCCACCATTCTGACCTTCATAGTATCTGGCAAGCGTTGCCTCTTCGTGGGAGGTAAGGGTTTTTCCGTCTCCAACTTTCTTGATGAGGTTGCGAATGTTCTTTTGTTGAATCATCCGCAAGGGATCTGACTGACGTGCTTTTAGTTGAGCATCAGTTACTTCTTCATGGACTTCATCACCGTCATCGTCGATATTGTTCATGTCGGCTTAAACCTCAACTCACACACACACTTGAAAGCGATCTCATTAAAATACCTCTATGCCTTCTCCGTAGTAATTGGAGAGAAGGATATTGAAAACCGTACTTGGCAGACTCCGTATCGTGGCAAGCTGCTCATCCATGCTAGTTCATCACGGGTGAAATCCGGTGTCATAGAGTCGTTAAATGAAGAGAACTCTGACGGGTCTTATGGCCCAATCATTCCACCTCAGCCACCACGAGGGGCGATTCTTGGAATGGTAGAGCTTGTAGACATTGTTACGGAATCAGACTCCGAGTGGTTCACTGGGCATGGGTTCGGCTGGGTTCTGCGTGACCCCATCCGCTTCAACTCCCCCATCCCCTTCGACGGGAAGTTGGGCCTCTTCGAGGTTCCTAATTCGATCCTGAAGGGAGCGTATTAGTTTTACCACAGTCGATCCATCGACGTATCGGTTGTCTTCAACCTCAATCATCTCCGTAAACTCTGCACGGTCTTCGTACCGTGCGAACACAAGCACGTTGTAGAAGTCTACGTCGTCTTTGTTGGCTCCAGATGCCAATAGGTCTTCGTAGGCTTGCTTCACGGCATCCAAGTCGTGAGCAACCGTGGTCAGGGTTTCGTTTCGTGCGTGTTGATCGTCACCCAAAAGTTTCATCACTTCTGCCACGTCGAATCCGGTAGACTCAAGATCAAGCCCCTCAGAGTTTAGGACTGATTTCAGTTGGTCGTAATCCCAATCTCCAGTTACTAGCGTGTTGTTCAGGAGGACGTTGATTTCCTTTTCCCGTGTTTCATCCACGTCCACAACAGCAACCGTGAGGGTATAGTTGATCGTTCCCTCAAGTGCATCGAGTTGTGAAAGGCGTTGATGCCCACCAACGACATTTCCTGTCTGCCTATTCCAGACGATTGGCTGGACAAGCCCGACCTTGCCTAGACTTTGTTTCAGCCTTCTCTTGGCATCGTCGCTGATCTTTCTTGGATTATACGGGGCTCCCTTCATGTCGGCACGATGTACCGACTCTGTGGTGAATGTTTGGAACTTTGACTGATGAGCGGTAGACCTATCAAGTTGGTCTGCTTTCAACGTCTCGTCTTTCTTGCGCTTCTTTGGTTTTTCGTCATTCGACTCCATGATATTTCCTCCGGTAAATGGTTGATCTTATGTACGGGAATAGCTTTTCCATCTTGTCGAAATCATCCGGATATTGATCGTGTAGAAAACACAACTCATCGTGTGCAAATCCAACTCCGGTTGTGATGGTTCCCTTGGCAGTGGGAGGAATTGGTATGTCGCAATCTTTCAGGAAATCCAAAACCTCCTGCTTGTTCCACCTCTTCAGCGGGTGGTGTACCTGTGACCAGAACGGGTCTCCTCCGTTTGCTGGGTCGATATTGGCAAAGAACTGCCTGCGCTTGAGTCCATCCGCTGCTTTCATCCCAGTTGCAACGAGTCCAGTTATGTTTCCAGTGGTTACATAAAGCGACTGGGCATAAACGGTTTTCAGATTCCGTTCCTCATAGTTGGCAAATGCCTCAGATGGGTTGCAATATAGCCCCGTCTTTAGTGCCATGCAGAATCCATCGGACGGGTATTCGGCAACCTTGATATTCCATCTATCACGGGCAAGCCGCATATACCGATTGGTGACTTCTAAGTCAGGAACAACGAAAAAGTAGAAGGCAGAAACCTTCTTAAACGTCCTAGAACATAGCTCCATTACTGCTAGGGAATCTTTCCCTGCACTGAATGCTACGGTGATCTCCTCGTGTTTTTCTGCCAACTCAGACAATGAGCGCAGTGTTTCTTGGAGTTTGTTTGCCATGTTGGATCTTTCGGAATTAACGACTCCGTGCCGTAGGGAACTAGATTCAACCGCAACCCGACCGGACGACCCCCAAACTCATTCCCCGTAAACTCAGGGGCCGTCCAGAATCGGATTAAGGCTTACTTGTGGTCAGCACCTGCGCCATGACCTGCGTCACGAAGACGGCTGCGGTAGGCGTTGCGCGACTCACTCTTGCGCTGCTTGGGCTTACGACCAGCAGGCTTCTTCGAGGGAGCCTTGCGCTTGACGACGGCCTTTTTGATGGCCTTTTTGGAACCCTTAGCGGCTCCGGATGCTTTCTTGGTAGGCATGATTTAGATGGGTTAAGCAACACGGATGCGTTGCAGATTCAATTTTAGGGGGGTGTCAATTTTACAATAGGGGTTGTGGTCAGAGAAGCTGCCACCATCTAGGTGTAGTGGTTCCTACCTGTTTTTGTATGACAATGAAATCATGGGTCTCTGGGATGTCCCCAATTGGCCTTACATCAATACTTAATACACGTTAAGCATCGGCCTAAAAAAGGTGCTTTTTTTGTTGCTAAGGTTTAAGCAACCCAGTAGTCTTGAATCATCGAGGTAAGACATTCCTCACTGATCTTTGAAATACATAGTTGAGCGGTCAAGGTTCACTGGAGCCCACCCGCAGGACGGACTAACGATAAAAGGCAAATCGAATAAGCCTACCCACTGAGTCCGAGTCATACGAATCCTGCAAACCTTTAGAACGAGGGGGTTGAGCGAGTGTAGTCGAGGTCTGGGATAGCAAGGCTTACCCCAACGCCAATAGACGAGCGACAAATTCAGTTCTGGCAGTGAACGGCCAACACGCAACTATCAGGCTCGGCCTACTGATTCAAAAGTAGGGGGGCCACCCAGCATAGGTAGATTAAACGATACTTCGGGGCATTAAATAATACAAAGCTGCCACCCGAACCCGTTCACCTTATGGCTGGGCATGGGTAATGCAACCAGTTAGTCCGCATGGACTTGCTGCCTGTCACAAGTCAGGAAAGGCGCAACCAATATGCCAATGCAGAGTGAACAACCAAGCACACACACAATGAGTAACACAAAAAAGAAAGACGTAGCTGCCACCACCGAACTCAAAGATGCGGTTAAAGCGGTGATCTACGAGATGATCGACAACAATGAGCTAACCCTCACTGAGGTTGACTTCGATAGCGAGTCGTTGGCTGAAGCTATTCGACTGGCATTCACTACGGACAAGGCTCTCAAGCAAGAGATCATGTCTGCCGTTATCGGTTCTGCCGTGAACGGCTCCACCCCTGCGAAAGCTGCTGAGATCATGCAGAAAGTCGTAGGCAAGAAAGCTGCCACCAAGACCGAGGGCATCAAACTCAAGGTCAAAGTTCGGTAACAAGCCACTAACCTGCCTCCCGTCTACAAGCTAGACGGTGAGGTGGTAAGGTTTAAGCAACCCCATTCGCACACACATTATGAACACTACTTCTATCGGTTCCAATCAACGACAAGCCACCTTTCCCGACGGAACAGTGGTTCTTATCTCTTATGATACTCCGGTTGCTGCCGTCTATAAGGGCAGGGTTTATCGGACATCAGCTTGGTTCTCACCAACGACCACCAAGCACATCAATAAATGGATTGCATCTTTTGGAGACAATTCAGTCGAAGAAAAGCCGCAGGACTTCTTCTACCTGCTGCTGGATTTTGGTGCTTCCGGATTCCTTCCGTCTCCCACCATCAAAACCATCAAAGCGAAAGCAACCCTAGTTAGTTAATCCATTCCAACCCAACAACAAGCACACACACACAACATGAAAACAACAGCTAAACTTAATCCCGATTCGATGCCCTGCACCGTTGGTCAGGTCAAGGCCATGATCGAAAGTCTCGACGTAGACATCCCAGTCGAAAGCATCGTGAATGCTATCGTTACTGGCGAACACTCCGAAAAACTAGCTGCCACCGTCGGAGCCAAGGCACAACGCTCAACGGAGCATCTGCTCGATGCAATGCGTCGAGACGTGGTAAATGCCACGAACCAGTCACGGGCAGCATTGGAACTGAGTCAGGGAACCGATGCCATCTACAAGGCAACTATGGAGAAGGTCGAGAAAGCGTTGGCAGACAAGTCAACGTCAGTAACGACGGTCAGGAGGATCAAGGCAGCCCTTGTTTCTCCGACTCCATCGACCGGAGCCAACCCTGTTGAGCAGGCCATGCAACAGTATTGCGAACCTAAGAACTCAGCTTATCCGGTGCTGGTTATGGGTGATCCTTCTGCTGGCAAGACATACACCACCCGCAAGTGGGGCGAGTCCAAATTCGATCTGTTCATCGAACAAAGCTGCCACCAAGGCATCGAGGCCCGTGACATTCTCGGAGGTAACATCCTCACGAGTTGCCCTAAGAGCGGTGGCATGATCTCCCGTTGGGTTGACGGTCGAGTCACCTATGCGGTGCGTATGGCAGCGGCAGGCAAGTCGGTTCTCCTGCTTCTGGATGAAATCTACCGTGCGCCGCAGCGTGAGATGAATGCCCTGCTTGGCTTCCTCTCTCCGGTTACAAAACCAGACGGCAGCAAGGTCTACCGTCTCTGCTCGGACAAGCCGATTGACGACGGTCATGGCAACCTCATCCCAGAGGTTGTCGAATGCCCAGTTGAGAATCTAGCAATCGTTGGAACGACCAATGTCGGAGGTCAGTTCCAGATCGAGTCGCCCGATCCAGCCATGAAGACACGTTGGGTCATGGTCTACGTTCACCTGACTGCTGATGACTTCAAGAGCGTCGTCCTCGGTTACGTCAAGGGTGCTAAGTTCCGTGAGTCGGTCGCCAATGAGCTTACACGGTTCTGGACTGAGATGAGCGTCCTCAAGGCAGATGGGTATATCGAGGATTGCCCAACGTACCGCACCATCGAGAGGGCAATTTCGATTGCCAAATCCGATGACAAGAAAGACATCGGGGCAGCCGTCGAGGAAGGCATCTATTCCTACGTTGGCATCGACCTTAATGGTCGTCCCGAAACTGAGCAGATCAACAAAGTCAAATCGGTCATCAAGTCCATCTGGGGCTAAGCCGCAACCACCAACACACACACAACTATGTCACTACGACTACCCCGCCGCACCAAGACGGCAGTGCAAAACCTGCACATCAAGACACGCACCCAGTACGTTTCAGACGGAGGTGCGAATGAGCGGTATCAACTCAACTTCATCCCAACTCTCTCCCGTATAACCAAAACGGGTTGCTGGACTCACGACGGTAGTGAGCATTTCATCTACCTCAATGAAGGTGCGTGGGCTCTTCACGATGACCTGAAGACTGGCGACAAGCTGGGAATCACCAAGGCCATCTATCTCCATGAATGGATGCACTCCATCATGACTGAACGTGACCACCGTGCAATCAGTGATCAGCAGAAGTTGCATGGCATCCCATTCAATCTGTGGAATCTGGCTGAGGATGCCAGAATCGAATACGCCTACCGCACCAAATATCGTAAGAAGTTTGGTTGGTTGAAATGGAACGACGGAAGTTTCGACATCAGCAATCCCAAGTCGATTCTTCTGGCATTCATTCACTGCGAGATTACTGGCACTGGTTACAACGTATCCGCACTTCGTAACCCTAAGTTGCGTGGTGTGTATTCCGATCCGATGACCCGTGAGTTAGCTAGGAAGATCGGCAGGTTCTATCGTCGGTTTGTTTCAGCAGCCACCACGTTGGACTTGGTTCCGGTTCTTGTTGATTGGCTCAAGGAGTTTCCTGAGAAGGCTGAGGGT
>Ga0208622_1000863_pt1 | contig 11142 bp, 10 predicted proteins | sample CryBogCBH12Jul09_FD_184621 | JGI IMG/M metagenome (GOLD analysis project Ga0208622, IMG submission 184621) | Freshwater microbial communities from Crystal Bog, Wisconsin, USA - CBH12Jul09 (SPAdes) | ecosystem: Environmental > Aquatic > Freshwater > Lake | place: Crystal Bog, Wisconsin, USA... | reverse complement strand
ACGGATTTTTATTTCCTGAAGGGCGGAAACGCTTCCGGCAAAACACCCGCTGCTTGCCAGTCGTATCCGAAAAATTCCCCGCCGGTGCCGAAATTTGACATCGAAGGTGTGCGCCGTGATTTTCCCGCGCTACACCAGCTCGTCAACGGCAAGCCGCTCATCTGGTTCGATAACGCCGCCACCACCCACAAGCCGCAGGCGGTGATTGATGCGACGTCACAATTTTACAGCCGCGACAATTCAAACATCCACCGCGCCGCGCACGCACTGGCGGCGCGCTCTACGGAGTTATTTGAGGCGGGCCGCGAGAAGGTCCGCAAGTTTCTCGGTGCTGGTGATGCGAAGGAAATTATTTTCGTCCGTGGCACCACTGAAGCCATCAATCTCGTCGCGCAAAGCTACGGACGTCAGAACATCGGCGCGGGCGATGAAATCATCGTCAGCGAACTGGAGCATCACGCGAACATCGTGCCCTGGCAGTTGCTCGCGCAACAGACTGGTGCGGTCGTCAAAGTCATTCCTATTAATGATCGCGGCGAATTGATTCTGGAGGAATACGTGAAGTTGCTAAACGGAAAAACGAAGTTCGTTTCCGTCGCGCACGTTTCCAATTCGCTCGGCACCATTAATCCCGTCGAGCAAATCATCGCCCTCACGCACGCGCGTGGCGTGCCGGTGCTTATTGATGGCGCACAATCCACGCCGCATCTGCCGGTGAACGTCTCGGCGCTCGATGCGGACTTCTATGCGTTTTCCGGTCACAAGATTTTTGCTCCCACCGGCATCGGCGCGCTTTACGGCAAGGCTGCGTTGTTGGAAGCCATGAATCCCTGGCAGGGCGGCGGTCACATGATTAAGGACGTGCGCTTTGAGAAAACCGTGTATCAGCACGCGCCGGAAAAATTCGAGGCGGGCACACCCGACATCGCCGGCGTCGTCGGCATGGGCGCGGCGATTGATTACCTGTTTAAGGTCGGCATCCCCGGCATCGCCGCCTACGAACACGCGCTGCTGGAATATGCGCAGCACGCTCTCTCGACCATTTCCGGTCTCCGTCCCATCGGCACCGCGACGAACAAGGCGAGCGTTTTATCCTTCGTGATCCCCGGCGTGCCGAATGAAAGCATCGCGCGGCATCTCGACAAAAACGGCATCGCCGTCCGCGCCGGACATCATTGCGCGCAACCGGCCATCCGGCATTTCGGACTCGAAAGCAGCGTGCGTCCGTCGCTCGCCTTTTACAACACGCGTGAAGAAGTAGACGCGCTGGTGCTGGCATTACGTTCTTTGAAGCGGAGTTGATAAGCTCAAATTGGAATGAAAACAATTTCACCCGTCGAACTGCAAAAGATTCTCGCGGCACAACCATCTGCCCGGTCATTGACGTGCGGACATCGGTGGAATTTGCGGAAGGCCACGTTCCGCAGATGCGCAGCGTCCCGTTGGACGAGTTGAAACCAAGTTCGTTGCAACTTCAAAAAGACCAGCCTGTTTATCTGCTGTGTCGTAGCGGCCAGCGCGCTACAAAGGCGGCGGAGAAATTTGCAAAGGAAGGTTTTTTACAACCCATCATCGTCGAGGGCGGCACGCTTGCATGGATTGAAGCAAATTTGCCGGTGGCGCGCAGCACGGTGAAAGTCATCAGCCTTGAGCGGCAAGTCCGCATTGCCGCCGGTGCGCTTGTTTTCACGGGCGTTTTGCTCGCCTATTTTGCGGACGCCCGCTTCATCTGGCTTTCTAGTTTTGTTGGAGCGGGACTAATGTTTGCAGGCATCACCGACTTTTGCGGTATGGGTCTGCTGATTGCAAGAATGCCATGGAACAAGCGCCCATCTGGTCCCTGAACCTGAATTTACGATAGCAACTTCATCTTACTTTATTTTTGACGAACACGGCATTTGTAATGAAATTATTCGAGCGTGAGTGAAGTGCCTGATATAAAAATGCGCCGTCAGATTGAAATGCGTTTGTGATTTCAATCAGTTTTTTGTGTAAATCCCAACACACTACTCTGGCGTTGGGCCTTCCCGTCTGGAAGTGAACACAAATCCAAGCTAAAAATGCGGCTCAACACCTGCCAATGATTTTCGTTAGGACAGACAATACCGTGTTCCCACTTCCTCACCGTCCTCACAGAAACTCCCGCCTTTTGCGCTATTTCCGGCTGGGAAAGGTTCGCTTCGATACGTTTTAATAGCAGATGTTCACCCAAGGTTTTAGGATTGACTGGAATAAGCTTTCGAGGGCTAAATCTGCCTCCAGAAAGGCTGTGAATGACACAGATTGTCCGCTGTGTAATACCCAACAGCTGACCCGTAAGCAGTTTGGTTAAGTGCCGCAAGATAGCTCATTTCTTTCTTCCAAAGCCAACGGTTATTCTCACCGTGGGCAAATTGGCACCATTATGAACACGTGCGATATCAATGAATTATGAGTTCAAATTCGAGTGAAACAGTCATTCTCATTTTCACTTCTATTCTCACTTTTGAATTTTGAAATCAAAAATCCCTATTTTACCCTTGTTTTATTGGATATAATGAAGTTTTGAGTGGGTGAAGGAAATTGAACCTTGTTTCCGTCTAGCCAGCAGTGAACAGGAAGGACGATGTCTTTGGCTTGAATTTCATAGTGTGTTAAAATGTTATTATTACAAATAACTGCAGGTTAAATTTATGATGAGAATCAAGGTTGGCTGTGAAAAATGTGGCAATGTTTTTGACTGGGATGACCGCTGGCCGGCGGGTTTGAAAAAATGTCCCCTCTGCGGAATACTGCTTGGTGCTCATTCACAAGCAACCCCAGCCGGACAAGAAAAATATTTCCTAACTGGCGGCGATGGTTGGCCAGGCACCACTCACACAGCCGAAGTGCCGGCGTAGTTGTGGAAATTCCGGCGCGGCCGGATCGGGGGTCACCGCCTGTCCCTGCGCATTCAAATAAAGACAGCCAATCTCCGCCGGCGGAAGTTTTAGGAACAGTGCCGTGGCGTCGGCAACGGCGGCCAGCCATTTGCGTTTGCATTCGACCATGTCCAGCGGTTCGCGCAGCAGCAGCGTGTTTACCGCATTTGGTGCAGCAGAGCGTGTCCGGATCGAAGCGGTGTTTACATTTACCGATGACTTGTTGAAGCCATTCAGAGGTTGTGTAGGTTTTGATTTGGTCAGCGGCAGGACGACGCTGAAATTGGTGTTGAGGTCGGCCATAATTTTAATGTTTGTGGTTTTGGTAGGTGAGGTAGAGGCGGAAGATCACCAGTCCAAACACTAGCCAAGTCAAAATCGGAATGATGATGCCGATGAGATGGTAAGCGATGATGATGGCGACTCCGGTTCCAATGGCGCGGTCGATGTATTTTAAATCCATTGGGATTCCTTTTTTAGAACTGGAAATTCACTGCCTTTCCAATTGATGTGTGTGAGGGCAATGACCTCGGGGAAATTATTTTTGAACCGTGATGATGTCCTTGCTCACAAAACGCTTCAGTTCAGACCTGGATATTTTTCGGCCAGGTAAATACAGGTCGAGATGTGCCCAGAGATCTTCCCATCTAATACCGAGTTGTGGGTTGTGCTGTTGATGTAGTGTTGTGAGGATTTTAATGGCTTCAGATCCGGTCAAAACTCGATTCCGTTCATTAGCAGCTCGATGAACGTCTTTTGCTTCCCAAACCAAAGCCATTCTCGATTTCCAATATCGTTTCAGGATAGTTTGGGCTTTGGTCGTGTTTTTGAGGACGGGGGTGAGGTGTTTAACCATTTGAATGATGTGCTGTTCATGCATAGGAAGAGGGAGTCGAAGGTTGAGGGGAGGGAGGGGTCAGATTATCAAATGCGTGAGCAATCAATAACCAGACCCCTCCCCCCAAAATTACGAACGAATCTTGATCTTAAAAACCAAGACTCGGTTTCATAATATTATACCTGCGGAAGCTGGAAACTGAGACGGGGGGAGGGGTAAGGAAGGTTGAGTGATAAAATTAAGCTGTCAGTTCGTGACGGACTAATTTCCATTAAAGGCATCGTGAATCTGCTCTCCAATTTGTGCTCCAATTATTACACCATTTGCAAAGTTGTTCATGCCTTGTCGTGTAATACCATCGGTGCTTATGATGTTTAAGTTGTCCGTCTCAAAGGTGTCATTTGAATTATTGTAAGACATTTGAAAAATTGTTGACCCAGATTGAACCGGTCCCTGCCAGTTCAACACCAGCCTCAAACCAACGCTTTGAATTTTGCCAGCTTCATCCTTGTTAAGAACTACATCTGTAACGGTAATGCTTTTACCCGTTCCGATTGGGTGAATGCAGTCAAATAAAAATTGGGGCGCGAAGACATTATGCGTAAACCCTTGTTCATCTTTTACGGCAAGATCTCCATTTAGTTTCTGTTGAAAAATGGCGGTTATGGTCGTCAGACTCGGTTCGGGAGTAGCTTCCTGATGAGCCGCCTTTAGCCTGTCCCGTCTGTTAATTGCATCTGCATAATCAGGTTTTATTTGGATGGCCTTGTCGTAATCGCCTAGTGCGCCGTCATAATCACCTTTGTTATTATCTATGTTGCCGCGATTAACATGGGCGACGTAATCAGCGGGATTGACTTCAATGGCTTTGCTATAATCTGCATAGGCAGCGGTCATGTCAGCCTTGCAAAATTCCACATTGCCACGATTGCAATAAACTTCGGGAAAATCAGGTCGCAGTTGAATGACCAAATTAAAATCGCCCAAAGCCCCGTCGAAATCATTTATTGAATATTTCACCAAACCGCGAACATTGTAGGCATCTGCGAAATCTGGCCGATACCGTATGACTTTGTTTAAATCAGCCAGGGCAACCACATAATTTCCTTTGGCATATTCATCCGTTCCAGCGTTGAAGAGGATGGTGGATTGTGAACGATGATAAAAATCAACTGCGGTCGTAATGCCAAATATTGACAATGCTGCAATGACCCCAAAAACAATTAGCTTGAGCGTCACGGCCAGTTTTCTGGATATCGGCTTTACCAAGACGGGTGCGATTTCCGCCGGTGCTTTAATTATTGATTGCGGCACCGTTACAGAGAGGGAGCAGGCGGGGCATTGAACCTGAAAACCAGTTGATGCAGCATCAATCACAAGATGCTGTTTGCATTCAGGGCATTCGAAGGTGATGTCTGCCATAAAACTGGATTTGCCTGCCACGTTGATATGCCTCTTGCTGTTTATTCTCAGCAAATAGTCCCATATGTGGGATTTTAGAAGCTGCAACATCCAGTCATGGCACAGAAACGACTGGCGAAGCGGTTGGCCGCGTTCCTCCGAAAGAGACGCGGAGATCTCACTTTTCAACAGTTTTCTCGTAAAACCGGCATCTCTGATTCGACCCTGCACCGGCTCGAACTTGGCGAACAGAACATCACGCTCAATACACTGGAACAGCTCACTGACAGACTAAAATGTTCCGTTGCCGACTTGTTTGAGCAATGAATTGTTAAATATCCCTTTTGTGGGATTTTTGTTTTGACGTTGTGATGGGTTGAGCAGAGATTGGCGGTCATGAATTTTAGGCTCGCTCACTCCAGAATTTATTCAGTCGTTTTGCTCCTTGGCCTGCTTCTAACCGTTGACCTTGAACCTGCTTTAGCTGATGGCATACCTGGTTACGCCTATACCGCTCAAACCAACGATACACTTGAAGATCTGGCTAAAGCTTATCGAGATCAGGGTGTGGAGGTAACGGCTAAACAAATCTTGGCCGCAAATCTGAATGTCAAAATCACCACCGTTTACAGAAATGGGTTGCGTAATCTAGTGCCTGAACTCGGCGCTCAACTTTTCATACCAAGCCAAGTCGTGAAGCAGAGCCAGGATATGAAGTTGATTGCTCCTAGACTAATTGAGTCTTTGAGATTCGCTAACTTCACCGTCTCCCAAATAAATTCAAGAGACGGCATCACCAATCTCCTAAATCAAAAAGTTTACATCGGCACAGAAGACCCTAACGACTACAAGTTTTTATCTAAAAATGAAACCAACTATATTTGCACTGAAACGGTCAATGAATTTAGGGGAGCGATTAAAGATGGATTTGCAGCGAAAACTACTGCTGATTTGACGGCGGAATCGTGGCTGCTTCAAGTTGACCATGTATTGAGTTTTATGGAGCGCACCCAACCTTCGCAGCACTCATTATTTTCGGTCGCAGATTTTAAATATCTACCTGTTTCACTGCTAAATTGGACGGAGGGTGAAGAGGGTAAGCAATTAAAGGAAGCTGCCCTAAATGGAATGACGCTAAACGACTGCACAACTTCCTACGCTAAACACCGCATCCACTCCCTTAAAATCAAAGACAACGGCATGACGTTTTCGGATGATGGATGTGATTATACAGTTCAGGAATTGGCAAGGGGTGATTGGGATGGTGACGGGTATGAGGATGCTTTGGTTTTAGTTTCGACGTATTATTCGGGAGGGAGTGGTCGGTTTTATGAAGTCTATGTAGTGAGCAAGAATCCAAAACTACGGCAATTAAAACTGTCTGTTCAAGATGCAGTTATCTCAAGCACGACAGATAGCGTAAGCAAAACGAAATAGTTTCTGAAATAAATCGAGACTTAAACCAAGCTGTTCACTCCTTGGAAAGTTACGTGAAAGCTGTATGATTAATTGCGTCTATTCAAAAATGAAATGCGTAATTAAATCAGCGGGCATTTTATCTGTGCTGCTTATCTTGGTTGGCTGTGCTTCTTCACATGTAATCAAAGCTGCTAGCCCAATGATGTTCAGCAAGCCCGTCTCGATGGATGTTATTTATGTCACCATCGCCAGCTCTACGAATTGTTTTGAAGCTGAAAGGAATGAGCTTAGTGACGCGGTAATTTCGGGCCTTAAAGCATCAGCAATGTTTACCACTGTGACCGGAGATAAGACGGCTCTTGGTTCTGGTAATGGAATAAAGATTAATGCTGAGATCAAAGAAATCAAAAGAGTGACTGATGATGCTCGTGAATGGGCGGGAGCTTTGGCTGGACACGCACACATTCTAGTTGAAGTCACGGTATCTGATTTAAAATCGGGAAATAAAATTGAGGTGTTTGAAGTAGTTGGTCAGTCTGGGGCATCGGCTTTTGCTGGCACTACCGATGAAGCTATCCAACGAGCAACACAAAAAATCGTGACTGAATTTCTAAAGCTTAATGCACAAACCGGTCTATGATTAGAACTAAGACTCAAGTTTTCCCCATTGACGATACAGAGTTCCCTGATTTAATAGCATCATGAGTATTGCAAATCTAACACCATCACAACTACGTCAAGCCGCTGATCTCATTGAAAAGATCGCTGCATTGGAAAAACAACTAGCTCAAATACAAGGAACCAAAGCCGCCCCTGTCATTGCTAAATCTGCTAAACGAAAAGGTATGAGTGCAGCTGGAAAAGCTCGTATCTCTGCCGCTGCTAAACTTCGTTGGGCTAAAATTAAAGCAGCCAAGACCAAGACTGCTCCTAAACCCGTCGCTGCTAAACCTGCGAAGAAGAAGTTTGTGATGAGTGCTGCCGCTAAAGCTAAACTTTCTGCGCTAATGAAAGCGAGATGGGCGGCAAAAAAAGGCGTGAAGAAGTAATTTCTTAAACTTAATTTGCAAAGGCCACTCTTGAATGGGTGGTCTTTTTCTTTATAGGCGAAGAATCGTTTGGACAACTATTACGATCCAAATGAACGGAAATATTTTATTACATCGCAGAGTATCGAGGCGGTGATTCAGGAGGAAATTCAGCGGACGAAAAAACACAAGAGGCGGAGGCGGAACCTTTCGGAAGCCCTGCGGCACACGTGAAGCATTCGAAACATAGCGCAGACACGGCTGATGATCGAAAACTTCAAGAATTGGAACGAGAAGTCCTGGATTTGAAAATCACCAATCGCGGCAAGGACATATTCATTGAACAACTCAAAAACGAGCGCGGTGATTTTTTTGAAAAACTATTGTCAGCTAACAGAACGATGGGGCAACTCGAAATAAAATTAAATTCGTTGAATGAGCCAAAATAGTTTTGGAAAAATACCCAAGCCTCCGCATTCACTACCCGTCCATAAAATCGAGGCAACGCCAAACCTCCGTGGCAAGGCAAACCGTTCATTGCCGAAGGACGCGGTAGAAGCGATAGGGATAGTTGGCGGCCTTGACATCGAAGAGATTGAACTGGTTGGTGATGGCCGTGTTGGTGGCGATGGGCGTCCAATTGACGAAGTTGGTCGTCGCCTGCAACACATAGTTGCTGCCCGCCGTGCCGAAGAAACCAAGTTGGAATACATTATTGGTGAATCCCTGCGAGGTAAAGTGCAGCGGCTCGACCAAAAAAAGCGCACTCATCGTAATGCTGTTGACGTAACCGGTCGCGTAAGTGCTGGCGGAAACGGTGGCGGTGTCCAGCAAGGTAAACGGCCTGGTATAGAGTAGCGAGTTGGTCGTGGGTAAGGAGCCGTCCAACGTGTAATAAATCATAGCATTCGTGGTCGGTGACTGCACGGCGACATTGATTGAGGCGATGTAACTGCCGCCGTTGGGCGTGATGGTCGGCGGGGCGAGCGCAGGTATGCCGGACAAGCTGTTAATCCAGTCGGCGATCACGGCCAGCGCATTGGTGTCCAGCAGACTTTTGGCGAGCGGCGGCATTTTGACCCCGTTCGCCAGACTGCCGGCGCGCTGATACATTTCCGAACGCCAAATATCGCGGGGCACGATCATGGCCTGATTGTCGCTCAAGGGATCGAGTCCGCCATATATGATGTTCTGGTTCGCGAGCGGCGTGTCGTAGCGCGCGTCGAATGTGGGGCCGGTGCCGCCCGGCTGATGGCATTGCGAGCAGTTCGCGTCGAAGTAGGAACGGGCGCGGGACTCCAGCGACGCGCTCAGATTGGTGAGCGCGGAGAGCTTGGTGTATTGGGCAATGTTCGTCTCGTTGATGGCGGGATTGAACAAGCCCAGCCGGTTCAAGGTTCGCAACTGGTTATCCGTGACGCCAGTCGCGGGATAGTTCTGGTTACCGTTGAGCTGGCGCGTGTTCACGCCTAGAACATAATTTGCCACTGGCGTGTGGCAAGTCAGGCAGTCCGCGCGGCTGGGATAATACCAGGCCTGCGTCCGCACGCCGGTGGCGTTGGTGATCAAAATATTTTCCGACAAACTGTCGGGCAGCAGATCGGCGTCGCTGTTGTCCGCGCGCCATTTGTAGGTGACGCCATAAACCTGACTGTTGACGTCGCGCACTAACAGGCGGGTTTCCAGACGGCGCAGCGGCACGCTGGCATTGGTTTCGTTGACGACCAGATAAAAGTGTTTCACGAACACGGAGCCAGCCGGGAATGTCCACGAGTTAGTCGTGGCAAAACTAATCTGCTCATCGGGGGTGATGACGCCGCCGTTGTTCGGCACGGCAAAGTAGCGTGTCTTCAACGCCGCATCCGACCACAGCGGTGTGTTGGGAGCATAAGGAATAAAGCTGTTCGTCAGCGTCATGCTTGGCGTGTTGCTGAAAACGCCGGTCAGCGAAAGCAGTGGTGGCAGCGAACCGTTAACCGTCGTTGGCATATTGAAAAACGCCGGAACCGCAGAACGGTTCGTCAATCCGTAAGGCAAGCCGCTGCCGGTGGCGACTGTGATGTTGACTGGCGCGGAGGTGCTGCTCAATCCCGTGCTATCCACGGCCACGGCGGCGAGCGAGTAATTAGCGGCCGCCAGACCGGTCGCGGTCACGGTGTAAGGTGCGTTGCTCAGACTGCCAAGGAAGTTGCTGTTAAGATAGAAGCCCACGAAGCTGACCGGATTGTGTGGCGCGTCGGCGTCGGCGCTGACGGTCACGCTGGCGGCGGCGGTGTAACTCGCGCCGTTCGCAGGCGCGGTCAGCACCACCGTCGGCGGCGGATTGGTGAACGGATACAATTGCGTTTGCGGCACGATGGCCAGCGGCGTCGAAGGACTGCTCCACGACAAGGCGACGGATGCGTTGTTCGTCTTCTCGTAGTAATCCAGTTCGAGATTATAGTATTGCTGCGCGACCAGTGTAATGCTGTTCGTCTGCGAAGTGGCATTCGTCTTATCCACCCAGTCGTTGATGAGCAACTGGCCGTTGAGATAGAGGCGCACGCCGTCGTCGGCGGTGGTGATGAAGTTATAAGTCTCGTTGTATTGCGGTTGCACGCAGCCAGTCCAGCGAACAGTAAAATTATTGGATCCGACCACCGCGTTCGGCGCATTCGAGCCCCAGTTAAAATTAATGGTCGCATTGGTCTGCACTAAAACCGGCGTGCCGGTGAACGGACTCGCGCTCGTGTGGTTCGTGAAATATTCGCCGCGCAAACCCACGCCGCTGCCGAGGGCGGCGGTGTTGATGAACGATGCGCTGGCCACACTGCTATTGACCGCGCCCGCTGCCGTGGCAATGGCCTGGACCAAGGCGCTGTTCGTCAGGGTGAACGTGCCGGTGTAGAGCGTGGAACCGGTGGTCGGCGTCGAACCGTCGAGCGTGTAATAAATCGAAACACCGGGCGTCGCGTCCGTCAAACTCACCGTCACCGAATTGGTGAACCCGCCGCCGTTCGGCGAAATAGCTGGCGCGGGCAGAAAAACCGCCGGGCCGAAAACGGACAGCGCGTATTGCGCGCCGACATAAACTTTGCCACCAGCAATGACGGGCGGAACCATCTTCACCGCGCCACCGGGATTGTCGCGCGAAAGATTTTGGCTGGAGTTGTAAAGTTCAATGGCGAGGTTCGTAGCATTGTAGGCGTGCAGCACCGCCGGGCCGCTGCTCAAGTAAGCGTCCGCCTGGATGCTCCACGCGATGCCATTGTTCGTGCCGTTCGCTGAAACCGTCGGCGTGGCTCCGGGAAATCCGTAGCTCGTGGCTGATTGTGAATCCGGCGTGGCCACAATAAACCCGTTGGTGATGAGAAACGCTTTCATCACATCGCCGTTGCCCTGAAAATAAATACGGTTGTTCCAGTAAGCTGGCGAACTCCACACGCCGCCAATCGCGCCGGGCAAGCCCTCGACAATTTGATTATCGTTGGCAGAGTTGAACTGCCCCATGTTGTCGCGATCCAAAAGAAAAATTTTTCCCGCCTTGCCCGCGCCCACGATGAGATGCGGATGATTC
>Ga0208622_1000842_pt1 | contig 11360 bp, 13 predicted proteins | sample CryBogCBH12Jul09_FD_184621 | JGI IMG/M metagenome (GOLD analysis project Ga0208622, IMG submission 184621) | Freshwater microbial communities from Crystal Bog, Wisconsin, USA - CBH12Jul09 (SPAdes) | ecosystem: Environmental > Aquatic > Freshwater > Lake | place: Crystal Bog, Wisconsin, USA... | reverse complement strand
CAACTGCTACTGAGCGCGAGTAGTCGACTTCACGTCGCCACCGGGATCACCAACATCTGGGGGCGCGACGCCGTGGCCGCCGCGAACGCCGCGCGCACACTGAATGCTGCGTTCGATGATCGGTTCGTTCTCGGACTCGGCGTGAGTCACCAACCCTTAGTGGAACGCCTACGGGGCCATCAGTACGAGTCCCCGCTCGCCCACATGCGCGCCTACCTCGAGGCTTTACGTGCGGCCCCTATGCGGGCCATCGAGGGTGAATACCCCTTCCCCACCGTCATCGCGGCCCTGGGGCCCAAGATGCTCGAGCTCGGAGCGCAGCTCGCCGACGGGGTGCACACCTACCTCGTCAACGTCGAACACACCGCGACGGCTCGGCAGATCGTTGGTGACGCTTTTCTTGCGGTGGAGCAGGCCGTCGTGCTCGGCGGCACTCGCGAAGAGTTCCTCGAACGCGCCCACACCCACCTCGAGTACTACACCGGCCTCGAAAACTACCGCGCTAATTGGCGGCGACTTGGCTTTGACGACAACGACTTCATTCGTGGTGGCTCCGAGCGACTCTGTGACGCCATGGTCGTCCACGGTGATGAAACACGTGTACTCGCCGCCATCGGCGACCACTTCGCCGCGGGCGCAAGTCACGTCTGTCTCCAGGTGCTTCCCGCTGCCCCGGCAGCAATCCCCGAAGCGGAGTATCGCCGTCTCGCGAGCGCGCTCGCCCTGTCGTAAGCGCCTCGAAAACGTCGGCGAACGAACCTAACTATCATGGCGATATGCGTATTCGTTCGGTATTTGCCCTCGCGTCTCTGACCCTCAGCCTCACCGCTATCACCCCGTTAACGGCGGGGGCGACACTGACCACCTCGGGATCGCTCCCCTTCTGTACGGCCGCAGCGAACCTGTACGGATCACCCGCCTACGTCGCCACCAACTGGCCCCAGCTAAGCTCGGCAAACGCCACCGAAGCCCAAGTATTGGTGCTGGTGCAGCAGCTCAACGAATTCGGTCCCACATTCTTCAACACCATGGCGTTGAATGCGCCATCACCGAGCACCAGCGCGGCGCTTCGCAAGACCTACGTCGCCTCCTCGACCGAACTGCGCGACGCCACGGCCGTCTGGTACGCCAACGCCCCCGCGACCTCGAGCACGCGTGAGCGCCAAATCGCGGCGATCATTGCCGCCGGCCACACGGCCAAGGCCAGCTTCACCTCCGTCGCCGCCGCCGTCACCAAGGCCTGCACCGGTTTCCTCTTCACCGACCTCGCCGACCAGTTCGCCCAGCAGCAGACGCTGCGCAGTGTCGAGGGTGTCTTCGCAAACGGTGGCAGCCCCAACCCGGTGACCTTCCAGACGGCCATCCACACCGAAGTGCACCGCATCCTCTTGGGTAACCTCTCGATGCACGGTAATGCCTTCACCAAGGTGCAGTATCGCGTGGCGATCTTGGGCACGTTCGTGAACGTCTGCACTTCGATTCCAACCCAAGCGGGTCGATACATTGGCATTGTCAAGTGCTAATTAGCGCTGCGGTCCGATAATTTCGATGTCGGCTTCGCGGCTAGGTCCACGAATCATGCGGACGATAGATGCAGTAAAGCCAATGACGAAGACTTCGACGGCACCGAGGAACGCCCAGCCAATCGTGACCAGGAACAGACCGACGAAGAGGCCACGGATGAATCCGTGACGCACGATGGCGGTGATCCACAAGGGGAACCAGCCAAACAGCCAGCTGACCAGCGGCATCCAGAACGCGCTCGCCGTCCGGCGAGTCCAGCCCAAGAACACGCCCAGCGCAATGCACGCCCCGGCGCCGAGGGCAACCGCGTGGTCGTGCGGGGCAGGTGAACCCTCCCACAGACACACCGCGACGGCCATGACGACAGCCCAGAGCATCGCCGGTACGGTGATGTTGGCCCGCGCCTTCTTCGTTATCCGAATAACGGTACTCACGGGTTAGGAAGCGATGGCGCAGCGGTTGGGACCGAGTTCCATTTCGGCCGCGTCGGCGCTCACGGGCTCAGTGCCAGCGTTGATACGAACGATCTGCTGGTAATTCGGTGGTCGGTCCTTCACGTGGGCGATGGCCCACGCAATGAACTCAGATTCCGACAGTGCCAGCGCGGGGAGACTCGCGCGAAGATCTCCCAGGGGGCGGGCCACGAATTCACCCGCGACCACGTCCACGACTTCACCGTAGTGAGCGGGAAAGACCAACGTCTCGTCGGGCAGGAGCAGGATCCGGTCGTGCAAGCTGTGGTACAGGTTCTTGGCGAACGACTCAGCCTGCTCGGCCAGGTCGGGGCGACCGACACTTTCGAGGAACAAGGTGTCACCGGTAAAGACACAGGCGTCGCCCAGCTGATACATGGTCGAACCCTCGGTATGGCCGGGCACCGCCACGGCGGATACCGTGAGTCCCACCTCACTCGTCAAGTCCAGCGAAAGGCCGTCACTGAGCGGGGTGAAGTCGTAGGTGAAGGGGTCAGAGGGGCTAAGGAGCAGCTGCGCTCCCGTCGCGGCTGACAGTGCTCGGGCGCCCGAGATGTGGTCGGCGTGAAGGTGCGTGTCGACCACGAAGGTGATTTTCCAGCCGTGCTCAGCGGCGATGCGCTGGTAGTTCTCGATCTGCAACGAAGGGTCGATGACGATGGCGCGCTCACCGGCGCCAATGACGTAGGAGAGGCAGCCCTTGCCGCGACGACGCAGCTGGATGACGGTGGCGCCACCCATGTCAGCCGAGACGGTGTCGTAGGTGGACGCCCACGAGGACATGCCGCCTTCGAGAACCTCTGACGCAATGTGGTGCTCGGCGAGGATTTCCGCGGCGCGAAGCGCCCGGCCACCCTTGGCACAAATGGAAATGACCCGACGGTCGGCGGGAACGTCAGCGATGCGCTTTTCGAGCGATCCCACGGGGATATTCACCACACCTGGGATGGACCACTCAGCAACCTCGTCGGGCTCACGGACATCGAGCAGAAACAGGCTGTCGTCGGTGTCGAGCAGGGCGACCAATTCGTCGGTTTTCATCGTTGAAATAAGACTCACAAAATCAGTCTACGGCTAGGGTTACTCTTTGTGAACTACCAAGAGATAAGGGCTTTCTCATGATTCCCACCATGCAACCACAGGACGTTTCGGCATCGGTCGAGAACGGTGCGTTTCTCTTGGATGTTCGTGAAACGAACGAATTCGAGGCCGGCCGCATCGATGGCGCCACCCACATCGCCCTCGCCGAACTGCCGGACCAGCTGGACGCGCTCCCCAAGGACCGCTACGTCATCTGTGTCTGCCGCTCCGGCGGACGATCGGGTCGGGCCGCATCATTTCTTATCGAACAGGGCTACCAGGCCATCAATCTTGAGGGCGGCATGATCGCCTGGCACGAGGCTGGCCTACCCATGGTGGGCGACGACGAACCTTTCGTCGCTTAACCCCTGAGTGGCCAACGGCCACGAGCATTTCACCCGATGCCCCTAACGGGAGAGCGCACGTCCGTAATACATTTGTATTGCGTTTGTAATACAAATGTATTACACTTGTATACATGAACCAAAAGCCATCAAAGTTGTTTGCGGCCGCGTCATCTGACGGGGCCAAGCCAGCCTCCAACAAGAGCCAACTCATCAGCGTGCGTCTGCCCGAAGACCTCTTGCAGCGCCTCGCTGACGTCGGAAATTCGGAGGGCTTCACGATGAGTGACACCCTCCGAGTAGTACTTGAGCGAGGACTTCGCGCCACTCCACAGAAGAAAGGATCACAACAGTGACCAAAGAAACCACCACCAAAGTCGTCCACGTCTACTTCTTGCTCGACCGCTCCGGCTCCATGAACCAACTCACCGATGATGTCATCGGCGGATTCAACGCCTTCCGCAAGGAGCAGATCACCGATGACGTGACCACGTTGATGACCTTCGTCCAGTTCGACAGTCAGGACTCTCAGTCAATGCTCACCCGAGCCCTCGACATCCGAGAAGTCCCGGAACTCACCACGGCCACCTACGTCCCGCGTGGCGGCACGCCGCTCTACGACGCGATGGGTGAACTCATTGCCACTGCGCGCATTCGCCACGACGCGTGCGGTGGCGCCGAAGACGTCATCTTCGTCGTGTTCACGGATGGACACGAGAACGATAGCGACGAGTACGACCGGGAGAAGATCTTCACCCTCGTGGAGAAGTCGCAGGAATTGGGCTGGACTTTCGTTTTCCTCGGGGCCAACCAAGACTCGTACGCTGAAGGTGGTCGCATCGCTTTTGACCGCCGCTCCATCCAGAATTTCGACGCCAGCGCCGATGGTGTGTCGAGAGCGTTCCGCTCAACGTCCAGGGCGCTCTTGCGCGAAAAGGGCAAGATTGCGCACGGCGTCGGCCGCACCCCGCGCGACTTCTTTGAAGGCGACAAGGAAGCCGAACAGCAGTAGTTCTACCGCTAAGGGGTCTCGCTGGAAAAGATGTCCTGAAACCAACCAGCGAGGCCCAGTAGTGCGCCAATATCACCGCGCACCTTGATGCGGCCATCACGGATCGCCGACGCGCTGTCCAGTTCACCGAGCTGAATCCGACGAGCGTCATCGAAGCCAATGCGGATTAACGTGTCGGCGGCTAGATGATCTCCTGGCGACAGCGTCGCCCCACTCTCGCTAACGCGCAGCGTCACGGCGTGCGCAGTGTCACTCGGGGCACCGAGGATTTCGATAACCACGAGACGCACCCCCGCCACCGCGTCGGTGGGGATGGCGCGACTCGTCAATCGCTGGTTTACCGAAGCAAACCACTCCTCGCTGAGGAAATCAACCACTTATGGAGCTGGCTGAATGGCGGCGTCGGCGGCCGAGACCTTCGTCTTGCGGCGGATCTTGCGACCCAGCCACGCCACGGGGTCGTAGTGTGCGTCGACGACACGTTCCTTCAACGGAATGATGGCGTTGTCGGTGATCTTGATGTGCTCAGGGCAGACTTCGGTGCAGCACTTGGTGATGTTGCAGTAGCCCAGACCCATGTCTTCGCGTACCAGGTCGCGACGGTCGTTCTGGTCGAGCGGGTGCATCTCCAATTCGGCGTAGCGAATGAAGAAGCGAGGACCGGCGTAGTTGACCTTGTTCTCTTCGTGGTCACGGATGACGTGGCAGACGTCTTGGCACATGAAGCACTCGATGCACTTACGGAACTCTTGGCCGCGTTCGACATCTTCTTGGTACATCCGGTAGCCGCCCTCGGGCATGGGTGGCGGCAAGAAGGCGGGAACTTTTTCAGCCATGGCGTAGTTGAACGAGACGTCCGTCACGAGGTCACGGATGATCGGGAACGTCTTCATCGGCGTCACGGTGACGGGGCCCTCGGGTAGCTGGTCCATACGGGTCATGCACATCAGACGTGGCTTACCGTTGATCTCGGCCGCGCACGATCCGCACTTACCGGCCTTGCAGTTCCAACGGCAGGCCAGGTCTGGCGCCTCAGTGGCCTGAATACGGTGAATGAGGTCGAGAACGACTTCACCTTCATTCTGGGTCGTGACGTAGTTTTCGAAGTCGCCGCCGGAGGCGTCGCCGCGCCAGACGCGAAGTGTAACTTCAGCCATTACTTCCCCTCCTCGAGTAGTGCCTTGAGTTCTTCGGGCACGGGTAACAGTGGTGACTCGTTGGTGACAATGGGGCTGTCCCAGTTGCCTCCCTGTGACTGGTGCGCCAGGTTGAAGGTACCAAAGTGGGCGTCGGCCTTCGGGAAGTCCTCGCGCGTGTGGCCACCACGTGACTCCTTACGCAGGTTGGCTCCCAGGGCTACGCACTTGGACACCGTCAACATGGCGGGCAGGTCCGTGGCCAGGTTCCAACCGGGGTTGTAGGCCCGGCCACCCTTGACCTTGATGTTCTTCACGCGCTCGGTGAAGACATCGAGCTGCGCAATGGCGTCTTCGAGTTCCGAGGCGGTGCGAATGATACCGACGTTGGCCTGCATCATTTCCTGCAGGTCACGCTGGATGTCGTACGGGTTCTCGCCCTCTTCGACGTCGAACGGCGCCACGGCTTCAGCGATGGCGGCGTCAATCTCGTCACGACGCATGGCGCCAACCGCTGCACCACCCTGGATGTATTCGACGGCGCCCATACCGGCACGGCGCCCAAAGACGATGAGGTCAGACAGCGAGTTACCACCGAGACGGTTCGCGCCGTGCATACCACCGGCGACTTCACCGGCGGCGAAGAGTCCGGGCACCGACGTGTGGGCAGTGTCGGCGTCGACCTTCACGCCACCCATGATGTAGTGGTTGGTCGGTCCAATTTCCATGGGCTCCTTGGTGATGTCTACACCGGCGAGTTCCATGAACTGGTGGTACATCGAGGGCAGGCGACGACGGATGAATTCGGCCGAACGACGCGACGCGATGTCGAGGTAGACACCACCGTGGGGCGATCCGCGACCAGCCTTCACCTCGGCGTTAATGGCGCGAGCCACTTCGTCGCGTGGGAGCAGTTCTGGTGGCCGACGACCCGCACTGTGGTCGTCGTACCACTTGTCGGCCTCTTCTTCCGTCTCGGCCGTTTCGGCACGGAACATGTCGGCCACGTAGTTGAACATGAAACGCTTGCCCTCGGAGTTGCGCAAGACACCACCGTCACCGCGAACACCTTCGGTTACGAGGAGTCCTCGGACACTGAGCGGCCAGACCATGCCGGTCGGGTGGAACTGGATGCACTCCATGTCGATGAGCTCAGCACCGGCCCACAGGGCCATGGCGTGACCGTCACCGGTACCTTCCCACGAGTTCGAGGTGAACTTCCACGACTTCCCTGCACCACCGGTGGCGAGAATGATGGCCTTCGCACCGAAAGTGACGAACTCGCCCGTGGGACGACGATAGGCGACACAACCAGCGATCTTGCCCTCGTCGTCGTGGACAAGCTTCAAGACCTTGCACTCCATGAACACGTCGGTGCCCATCGAGACCACCTTCTGCTGCAGGGTGCGAATGAGTTCGAGGCCCGTGCGGTCGCCGACGTGCGCCAGGCGCGCGTAGCGGTGACCACCGAAGTCACGCTGCAGAATCTTGCCGTCCTTGGTGCGGTCGAACAATGCGCCCCACTGCTCGAGCTCGAGCACGCGGTCTGGCGCTTCCTTGGCGTGAATTTCCGCCATGCGGTAGTTGTTCAGGTACTTACCACCGCGCATCGTGTCGCGGAAGTGCACCATCCAGTTGTCTTCGGCGTAGACGTTACCCATGGCCGCGGCCATGCCGCCTTCGGCCATAACGGTGTGGGCCTTGCCCAGAAGCGACTTGGTGATCAGCGCAACGCTGAGTCCCTGCTGCTTCGCCTCAATAGCGGCACGCAGACCAGCGCCACCGGCACCGATAATCAGTACGTCGTAGTCGTGGTGTTCGTAGGTCACGGTCATTCCTTAGAAGAGTCGGTAGTTCGTGATTGCGCCCGAGGCCACCAGACGGACGTAGACGTCCGTCAGGGCCACAAAGATCAGCGACGCCCAGGCGAAGTTCATGTGCTTGGCATTGAGCGGCGTCACGAACTTCCAGAAGCGGTAGCGGATGGGGTGCTGCTTAAAGCTCTTTACCTGTCCACCACACAGGTGGCGGCAGGCGTGGCACGACAGTGAGTACAACCACAGCAGCGTGGCGTTGGTGCAGAGCACCAAGGTGCCGACCGTCACACCGAAACCGTGACCGGGCTGCTCGAAGGCGCGCACGGCGTCGTAGGTCAGCAAGACGTTGAACACCAAACCGGCGTAGAAGAAGTAGCGGTGGGCGTTCTGCATGACGAGCGGGAATCGCGTCTCACCGGTGTAGGTCGAGTGGGCGTCCGACACGGCGCATGCGGGTGGTGACCACCAGAAGGCGCGGTAATAACTACGTCGGTAGTAGTAGCACGTCAGACGGAAGCCCAACGGGAACAACAGAATCAAGAAGGCGGGTGACAAGGCCCATCCGCTGAAGTGCAACGGACCGAACTCCGCCGCGCCACAACTGTTGGTCAGACAGGGTGAGTAGAACGGACTAATGAGATTGCCCGAGGCCCAGAAATAGTCGCGCGGGTTGAACGCCGACCACGAAGAGTAAATAACGAACGCGGTGAGGATCGAGACCGTTACGACCGGCTGGAGCCACCAGCGATCTTGGCGAAGGGTCTTGACATCTGGACCGCCCCTCGTTCCACCCAGTACGACGGTTGTTGCCGTCTCCGTTGTTGACACAGCTGCTCCTTCACGCCATTCGGCGGCCACACTGCTCCGCCGAAACCTTGTTCATTTTATGAGTGGTGTCGCGCGACGAAGCGCGTGACACCACTTTCTTTCGTTAGTGCTTTCCGCCTCGGCGGCCTTCGGAGATGCCTCCCATGAAGGCCCAGAACGCCAGTCCCAAACCGGGGACCAGCAGCCAGATACCGAAGACCATCGAGAGAACGACGAAGAATGCGCCGAACCCCAAAACGAAGGGGAAGATGGATGAGCCGGGGAACGTACCCACGAATCCCGCGCTCTCTTCCTGGGTGGCGTTTTTGTCGTCTTCGGGGCGGGTGCCGATGCGACGGCTCCACCAGTAGTAGTAGCTACCGGGCAAGAAGCACAGCAACATGCCGGCGAACATCATCATGCCGCCCGCGTTTTCGAGGCTCCAGTTCCAGTACACGGCGCACATGGCACCGAAGAACAGACCGAGGGCCAGCAGAACCTTGGCTTCTATCTTCACTTCGCTGCCTCCTCGTGCTTACCGTGTGCCAAGGCCACGTGCTCGGGGTGGTTGTAGTCCCACGTCGGGCGCTCGGAGCGAATCTTGGGCAAACGGTAGAAGTTGTGGTGCGGGGGTGGCGAGGTGGTGAACCACTCCAGCGTGTGGCCATCCCATGGGTTGTCGCCCGCTGGGTACTTCTTCCACGACACACCAATGTTCACGACGAACAACACCGTCGAGATACCGATCAGCACTGCACCAAAGGTGGAGATTTCGTTCAGGTGCTGCCACTGCGGGTCGAGTGGGTAGAGCGCCATGCGGCGAGGCATGCCGTAGAGACCAAGCAGGTAGAGCGGGAAGGTGAAGACCTGTGTACCAATGAACAGGAACCAGAACTGGGCCTTACCGATGCGCTCGTTGAGCAGGTACCCGGTGATCTTGGGTGCCCAGAAGTACAAACCCGACATGGCACCGAAGACCAGGGCCATAACGACCGAGTGGAAGTGGGCCACGACGAAGTAGGTGTCGTGGGTCATGAAGTCGAGTGGCGGACTGGCCAGGTAGATACCGGTAAGGCCACCGATCAAGAAGGTGAACAAGAAGCCCATGGCCATCAGCATTGAGGCCGAGAACCAGACCTGTCCGCGCCACATCGTGCCGATCCAGTTGAACATCTTGATACCGGTGGGCACCGCGATCAAGAGACTCATGATGGAGAAGAAGGGCAGCAATACGACACCCGTCGTGAACATGTGGTGGGCCCACACGCCCAGCGACAGTGCGGCGATGGACAAGGTTGCGAAGATCATGCCCTTGTAGCCAAAGACCGGCTTCTTCGAGAAGGTGGCGATGATGTCGGTCACCATGCCGAAGAACGGGAGGGCCAAAATATAGACCTCGGGGTGCCCCCAGAACCAGAAGATGTGCTGCCAGAGGACTGGCACACCTCCCCCGCCATTCGTGAAGATGTGGGTACCGAAGTGGCGGTCGGCGTAGAGCATGATCAATCCGGCGGTCAGCACGGGGAAGGCCAGCAGGATCAAGATCGCGGTCACCAGCAAGTTCCAGGTGAAAATCGGCATGCGGAACATCGTCATGCCGGGAGCTCGGAGATAGAAGACCGTGGCGCACAGGTTCACACCGGTGAAGATGGCCGAGAATCCAGTCAGCAGCAGGCCACCAATCCAGAGGTCGGCACCAGCGCCAGGAGCATTTAGCGAATTCGACAGTGGGGCGTAGCCGACCCAACCGAAGTTTGCGGCGCCACCGGCGGTGAAGAATCCCGACAACATGGTGATGCAACCACCGAGGTAGAGCCAGTACGACAGCGCGTTCAATCGAGGGAAGGCCATGTCCGGCGCACCGATCTGAATTGGCACGATGATGTTGGCCAATGCACCGAAGGCGAATGGTCCAACAAACAGGTAAATCATCACCGATCCGTGCATGGTGAAGAGCTCGTTGTACTGCGCGAGCGACACCAGGTTCCCGTTGGGCGAGGCGAGCTGGAAACGGATGATTTCCGCGAACAGACCACCGATGACGAACATCATGACCGCGGTCACGGTGTAGGAAAGACCAATGATCTTGTGGTCCGTCGTGGTCAGCCACTTAATGATGCCCGATGGGCCGTGGTGCTCGTCGTGACCGTGGGCGTCGTGCGAAACAGCTGGGGTAAGTGTGTCAGTCATGATTAACCTCCGTAAGCGGGCTTCGTGGCCACGTCCGTTGACAACTGCTGGTTCAGTGCGCTCATGGCAGCCTGCGCGGCCTTGGCGGCCTTGGCATTATTGAAGCTGTTCAGCCACGCCTGGTAGGCCGCGGGACTTACCACCTTGACGCGGAAGTACATCAGCGAGTGATACATACCGCACAGCTGCGTGCACTGTCCGAAGAAGGTACCGTTCTTGACCGCACGGAACGTGAAGTCGTTGTACACACCGGGCAGTGCGTATCGAGAGAAGTTGAAGTCGTGCACGTAGAAGCCGTGGATCACGTCCGTGGCCGTCAACTGAATGTGCACATTCTCGTTCGAAGGCATGACCATGACAGGCGTCTGGGTCGTCTGACCGAACACCACGGCGTTGTGGCCGGGGTAGAGGAACTCCCAACCCCACTGGAAGGCGTTGACGTCGATGTTGACATCCGTTTTGGGGTTGGCAACTTCACGGTTTTCGACCACGAGGGTGGCGGCGAAGAGGCCGATGACGATCAAAATCGGAATCACCGTGTAAATGATTTCGAGTGGCAGGTGGTACTGCGTCTGCGCAGGAATAGCGTCACCCTTGCGTCGGTGGAACGCGAAGCTCCACAGCATCAAGGCGATAACGAGGGCGCCCACGATGACCGCGCCGACGGAGAATCCCTGCCACAGGTGATACACGGAGCGCGACGACGTCGTTACTCCCGGTGAGGCACCAAATCCTGGAAGGCGATTCATGTTGCAGCCCGATAGGACGAGTGCTGTGATGGGGAGCGCAAGGGCACGTCGAATGCGGCGAAAACCTCGTCGGCGATCCTTGGCACCCTGAGGGTTCAGGGCAGAATTATGCACGTTTTCCAGACTAGCCAACAAGCATCGAAATCGCTCTGGGCGATTGGGCTGTTGGACTGATAGTGCCTATGCATTGCGACAATAGGCAACTGACGTACGTCATTGGTCCGAAGG
>Ga0208622_1000836_pt1 | contig 11389 bp, 10 predicted proteins | sample CryBogCBH12Jul09_FD_184621 | JGI IMG/M metagenome (GOLD analysis project Ga0208622, IMG submission 184621) | Freshwater microbial communities from Crystal Bog, Wisconsin, USA - CBH12Jul09 (SPAdes) | ecosystem: Environmental > Aquatic > Freshwater > Lake | place: Crystal Bog, Wisconsin, USA... | reverse complement strand
GCATTGGTGCTTCGTCCTTTTCGCCTTCGCCAATCACCACGACGCCGTCCATTGCAACGCCTTCGAGGACAATGCGCATTGCGTCCACCGCAGCGCCGTCAGCGGCGTTCTTGTCCCCGCGACCAGCCCAGCGAGCGGCGGCGATAGCGGCGGCCTCAGTGACTCGGATGAGCTCCAGTGCGATGTTTCTATCCGGGCGAGGCTTTTCCATACTGGTCAGCGTACTCCTGGCTTTTCATCAAAAAATGTCGGACGGGGCGGGTCTAATGGCCCTATAGGCAATACTTAAAGGGTGACATCTCTCGTTGTGAAACCCGCTGGCGCCCTCAACGGAGAGGTCACAGCCTACGGGGCCAAGAACGCTGTTCTAAAGCAGATGGCCGCGTGCCTTTTGGCATCCGGAGAGCACCGGCTCCTGAACGTGCCGCACATTACAGACGTCGACGTAATGGCTGAACTTCTGAGCGCCCTGGGGTGCGTGGTGAGCAAACCTGCACCGCACGAACTCTCAATCGTCGTGCCTCCCGCCCAAGAGATTCATCCAGTCGCGCCGGCGCATCTCTTTGAAGCAATGCGAGCATCCATTGTTGTCTTAGGTCCACTCCTGGCGCGCTGTGGTGAAGCAAATATGGCGCTACCGGGTGGTGACGACTTTGGTGGCCGACCCATCAACTTTCACACCGACGGCTTGTCGGCAATGGGAGCGGCATTTTCGAACGACCGTCATTTCATTCGCGCGACGACCACAACGCCTCGACTGAAAGCTACCCGAATTACTCTCGAATACCCGAGTCACACCGCCACGGACAACTTACTCATGGCCTGCGTACTGGCAGACGGCAGAAGCGTGATCGACAATGCTGCCCGTGAACCTGAAGTCGAGGATTTGGGTCGTCAACTGCAAGCAATGGGCGCCCAGATTGAGGGCCTCGGGACGTCGCGTCTGACTATTGATGGCGTAAGTGAACTTTCGCCCGCCACTCACCACGTCGTGACTGACCGCATCGTCACGGCAACCTACCTCGCGGCCGGACTCATTACGGGTGGTGAAGTTCGAGTTCTTGATGCCAATCCCCACCATATGGAAATGCTGCTGCGAAAGGTCACCGCGATGGGTGGCGACGTCGACATTTCGGGCGTTGGCATAAAGGCTCGAGGACCTGCGCGACTTTTGGCGTGCGACGTGGCGACCTTGCCGTATCCCGGCGTGGCGACGGACTACAAGCCACTGATAACGACCATGCTTTCGGTGGCAGATGGTGTCTCGGTCGTTACCGAAAATCTTTTCGCGGGTCGCTTCCGTTACGTGGATGAACTGGTTCGTCTCGGCGCCTCCATCACTACCGAGGGCCACCACGCAATGATTCGCGGTGTTGACTGCCTCGTTGGTACGAAAGTCAGCGCTAGCGACATTCGTGCTGCTGCGGCCCTAATCCTGGCTGGTCTCGTGGCTGAGGGGGCCACCACTGTTACGGGACTTGAACACATGGACCGGGGCTACGACGACTTCGTCGGACGGCTCTGCTCGCTCGGTGCCTCCATAGAGCGGTTTGCATGATTGCCCGCGAACCGGCCGAGTTGTTACGCCAAGCTCGTGATGGTTCGCGCACCGCTCTGGCACGACTAATTACCTACGCTGAATCTGGGGGAATCCGACAGCGTGAAACGGCAGCTCTGGCGTACGCGACACCTGCCCCTTACGTTGTTGGTATTACCGGACCACCCGGCGCCGGAAAGTCAACACTGACCGATCAGCTCATCACCACGGCACTCGCGGTGGGGTCCTTCGCCGGAAAACATGAGTTTTCAGAGATTGGTGTTCTCTGCATTGACCCCAGCTCCCCCTTCACCGGTGGAGCAATTCTCGGCGACCGTATTCGAATGCAAGACCACGCCACCAATGAGAACGTTTTCATTCGTTCAATGGCGACCCGAGGTCACCTCGGAGGACTCTCACTCGCGGTACCGGACGCGGTGCGAGTACTGGGAGCAGGCGGTTTTAGTGCCGTGTTGGTCGAAACAGTTGGGGTGGGGCAGATGGAAGTTGACATTGCCTCGTCTGCTGACACCACCGTTGTAGTGACGAACCCCGGGTGGGGTGACGCAATGCAAGCAAATAAAGCTGGACTTCTTGAAGTCGCGGACATATTCGTCATAAACAAGGCGGACCGAGCCGGACTTCGCGAGACGCGACGAGACCTCGAACAAATGCTCGAACTTGGCGAAGAGAAGGACTGGACACCTCTGATCCTTGAGACAGTCGCCACGAGCGGGGCGGGCACTGTTGAGTTGTGGGAAGCCATTTGTGCGCATCGGGCGCACGTAGAAGATGGCCGACTCTTGGATCACCAGCGTCGTCGTACGGAAATCGAACTTGAAAAGGTACTGGGGGCGCTACTGCGTGACCGGGTTGCAAAACTGGCGCACGGCGCGAAATACGAGGAACAAATCACCGCACTGCTGGCTGGTGAAACTGATCCCTACCGAGCTGCTGAAGCACTACTCTTTGAAGCATGATTGCTACTACTCCCGGCTACGACGTTGTTTTCTTGATTCACATATTGAGCGCTGTCGCAGTACTCGCGGTGCTTATTACGCTCCGCTTTGCCGCCAAGGCTGCGGCAACGAATGCACCGGTAGAGAAGCTAAAGAAGGCCTTTCCAGTGCGCACGAATTGGGGCGCTCGCATTCTGCACCTAATGCCCATCACCGGAGCATTTTTGGTGGCCCAGGGAACGAGTGCTGATTCAATGTCCAAGCCGTGGGTGGGTGTGGGACTGGCTTGTTACATCCTTGCAGCGGGACACATGGAAGCACGCACCTTGCCTATGGAGCGCAAAATCGCCAAAGCGGTAGCGTCCGATGGTGCGGTACCAACAGAACTATCGAAAAAGTTCGCATTGAACGTCGATGTACTGCTCTCACTCATTGCGGTGGCGTTCATCGCCATGATCGTTCAGTTTTAGAGGAACGACGCCCGACCAACCATCCCGGCAGCCACGGTGGCGTTCGTGACTTCGTCAATCAAGACAAAGCTGCCCGTCACGCGGTTCACGCGGTAGTCATCAACGACGAGTGCATCGGCGGTCTGCAGGGTTGCAAGTCCAATGTCGTTAGTGGTGAGCGACGTTGCCCCTGAAACACTGAGCTTCTCAATGTCGATAAGTCCATTGATGCTCGCCACGCGCACTGGTGTTGACTTGCTGGTGTGCTTGATGCGCAGGCGTTGACCAGATTTGATGGGCTTTTCGCCGAACCAGCAAATGGTTGCGTCGAGTTCCTTCGTCACTGTTGGAAGTGGGGAAGACGCGATAAGGTCACCGCGACCGGCGTCGGTCTCGGCACTGAGTCCGAGGTCGGCACTTAGTCCAACGGTTGCTTCGCTGACGTCTTGACCACCGTAGTGAATGTCACTAATCGTTGTTTCGATACCGGCGGGCAATAGTGTCACCGTGTCACCGACTTGGAAGTTCGAGCCATTGACCATACCGGCGTAGGTACGACCGCCACCCGGTTGACGAAGCACCCACTGAATTGGAAGGCGGGCCGCTTCATGTGAAGAGCTAGGAGCTCCGGCGTTCGAAGAGTCGAGAGCGTCGAGAACAGTGGGGCCACTGTACCAAGGGGTGTTGGACGACGCGTCGACGACATTGTCGCCAAGCAAGGCCGACACTGGAATCAGGAGTGACGATGAAAAGCCCAACTCCTGGGAGAGGCTGGCGAAGTCGTTCTCGACTTTGCGAAAGGCTTCCTCGGACCAGTTAATGGCGTCCATCTTGTTCACGGCAACAATGATCGAGCGCACGCCCAAGAGTGCGGCAATGCACAAGTGTCGACGAGTCTGCTCTTTGAGACCAGCTGCAACATCGAGCACCACAAGGGCGAGGTCGGCCGTTGAGGCGCCCGTCGCCATATTCCTCGTGTACTGAATGTGACCGGGGCAGTCAGCGATGATGAACTTACGCTTTGGGGTTGTTGCGTAGCGGTACGCCACGTCAATGGTGATGCCCTGTTCGCGCTCGGCCCGGAGCCCGTCGGTGACGAAGCTGAGGTCGAGGTCACCAACGCCGCGCTTCTCCGAAGCGGCCTGCACGGCGTCGAGCTGGTCATCAAATAGTTGACGCGTGTCAACCAGTAGTCGACCGATCAGGGTTGACTTACCATCGTCAACCGATCCAACTGTTGCCAGACGTAGAAGATCCTTGGTTGTTTCCATTAGAAATAGCCCTCACGCTTGCGGTCTTCCATTGCGGTTTCTGAGAACTTGTCGTCGGCTCGAGTAGCGCCGCGCTCAGAAACATTGGCAACAGTGACTTCTTCAATAATGTCGTGCAGTGTGGCGGCGTTTGAAAGTACCGCACCGGTGCAGTTCGCGTCTCCCACTGTACGGAAGCGAACAACGTGGCGGCGAACTACTTCGCCGGCCTGTGGTTCGACAAATTCTCCAACTGCCAACCACATGCCGTCACGCATAATCACGTCTCGTTCGTGGGCGAAGTAAATCGACGGCAAGTCCATTTCTTCGCGCTCAATGTACTGCCAGATGTCTAGTTCGGTCCAGTCAGAAAGTGGGAAGGCGCGAACGTGCTCGCCAGTGTTGACCTTGCCCTGGTAGAGCTGCCAGAGTTCGGGACGTTGGGCCTTGGGGTCCCACTGACCAAAAGTGTCACGGAAGGAGAGAATGCGTTCTTTGGCTCGGGCCTTGTCTTCATCGCGTCGCGCCCCACCAAAGGCCGCGTCGAACTTGTTGTCGTTGATTGCATCGAGCAGGGTGACGGTCTGGAGTCGGTTGCGAGAACCCATTGGACCCGGATCGGCCACCTTGCCCTGGTCAATGGAGTCTTGAACGTTGGCGACAATCAGTCGAGCACCAATTTGCTGCGCGGTGCGATCACGAAAGTCGAGCACTTCTTGAAAGTTTTGACCAGTGTTGATATGCATAATCGGGAAGGGGAGCGCTTGAGGTGCGAAAGCCTTCACCGCGAGGTGCAGTAGAACAGCTGAGTCTTTTCCGCCGGAGAACAAGAGGACCGGACGCTCGCATTCGGCGACGACTTCTCGCAGAATGAATATCGCGTGCGATTCAAGTAAATCAAGGTGGTCGGTTGAAGAAGGTATGTGCGTATGTGTCATAGATTTCAGAGGTCTCAGATAGTCTAGTAAATCACTAGGGTTTGTTAGTATTTCTAGGAGATGACTGAAATTACCCCCACCCCAGAGCTTCTCGCGGAGCTCGAAGCCAAAGACGCAGAGTTCGAACGCTCAACCCCAGTTGAGATTTTGAAGTGGACCTTTGAACGATTCAATAATGACGTCGCCATGGCGTGCTCATTTGAAGATCTTGCACTCTTGCACATGGTGCATCAGCAGCACGCGAACACCGAAATCATTTTCCTCGACACCTTGGGGCACTTTCCTGAGACCTTAGAGTTCGCCGGTCGTATTGAAACTGAGTGGAATCTCAACATGACTAGAACGATTCCCGGACCAGAGGCGGATGAGTTTCCGTGTGGCACGTCGAGGTGCTGCGAGCTACGAAAAGTAGAACCGCTAAAGAAGGCCGTACAGGGCAAGGCGGCGTGGGTGACGTCGGTGAAGCGCGTGGATGCGCCAACCCGTGCGAACATGAAAACCCTGATGTGGGACGAAAAATTTGGCCTCGTGAAAGTCAATCCGCTGGCAATATGGACCGATGACGATGTGGCGTACTACCTACGCGCGAAAAATTTGGCAGAGCATCCACTCTGGGCTGAAGGGTACGCTTCGATCGGATGCGCGTCACAAACTTTGAAGCCGGTGATCGCCGGTGATCGTCGATCGGGACGTTGGGTCGGAGCTGACAAAGAAGAATGTGGCCTCCACGAGGCATAACATCCACCAAAAAATTGTAACCAGACTGTAAATTAAATGTCGATGTCAAGTCGACACAGTCAGGAGTAGGTCGGATGCTTCTCATAATTATTGCGTTGTTCTGGGTGGCGGTACTTGCTCCCGTTCTGGTTCGTCGCTTTCGAGACAACAGCGCAGAGAAGTCAATCAATTCGTTTCACCATGAACACGATCTACTGACCCAGCAGGAATACAGCGTTTCTCCTGCTCACCGCCTTGAAGAAGAGGCACCAGTTACTTCTCGAGTTTCAGGCCTACTTCGTCGTCCTCGCCTCACCGTGGTGCACGCCGATGACACCTACGGTTCACTCGAATCACGTAGCACGTGGCAAGAGTGGAGTGAAGACTACGGCGACGAAGACGAAGTCGACTACCGCGCACCACAGCGCAACCGATTTGCTGCAGCGTACGCATCAGTGCCCAACACAATTATGTCGCGCATCGAACAACGAGCTCCTCGCAGTACTTCAATGAAGGCGCGTCGCAAGATGATGTTCACTCGACTGGTGCTAGCCGCTGTACTGCTAAGCGCAATTGACTTTGTCACGTCAGTGAGTTTCTTCCTCGACCTCGCGGTACTCGCGTGGCTCGGCGTCGTTGCGTTCATTGGACTGGCCTTCTACTCCGTGTCAATTGGCCTGTTGAAGGAAGAGTCGCTGCCGATTCGACTCCCACAACGCCACAAGCTCGCCACCGTAAAGACCCTCTACGACGAAGCGCCTCAGTACGAGGATGAAGAGTTTGACGATGAGTTCTACGATGCCAATGCTCAAGGGCAGTGGCAGCGTGACGCTGGACTCAAGCGCGCTTTCGGCTAAATTAACGTCCCTGAGGGGATGTAGCTCATTTGGCAGAGCGCTTCGTTCGCAATGAAGAGGTAGTGGGTTCGATTCCCATCATCTCCACTCGGTGATAATGCGAGATATCGTAGAAAAATGACATCAGATCTTTTTCTTTTCGATTATCGAACAAAGATTTGATTGACCTATCAGAGTTAGTGACTAGTTCACTCGGAATCCTCCGTCGTTGGTGACCGACGTGGTGCGATCGCCAACGACGGAACGCCTCCTCCGCGGATGCAGCGAACATTCATCAGGTGACCCTTATATAAAAAATTCACACTTGAGATCGACTTGACGATCCCAACGAGCACTGGAAGTTGGATTTCTGGTCAACCTATTCACAGGGGTATAGTCAATTTTAGTCATTCGCGCTGCACGCTGGAGGTAGCAATGAATCGTCGTCAACGAAATGCCGAGCTCACTGCCCGCGCTGGCAAAGTCTCGTCAACTCGGATTCTCATCAGCGGCCTGACCGTCGTTTTTGGTGGCGTTGTGATGATGATCGGGACACACCTGCCTTTTAATAATTCGGCTTTTCAAGGTGGCGGTGTCATCTCTCGGAATGCATACCAAATGGGTCCTCTTTTGACGAACAACGGTGTTGGGGTTATCGACTCAGTCCTCGCGTTAATGCTCGTTGCCTTGGGTGCAGCGAGCCTTACCAAATATCGAGGGTTCTGGTTCAACCCTTATTACCAAGGTCTGAACGCGGTAGTGGCGGGCGTGATCATTTTTGGTCAGAAGGACTACAACCTCACGAACATTGCAGGTATTTCCTACTCGCACGGGAGCGGTTGGTACCTCTGCCTAGTAGGCGCATTGCTATGTTTCATCGCGACAATGATTCGTTTCCCCGGGAAGTCAATTGAGTCAACCAATCTGTTGAGTCCAGATGATTTGCGTTGATCTGATACGAATGCCCTTCACGCTGTGATTTCAAGGTTGAAGGGTATGCAACTCCATCAAATGTGAGTTGAAGCTATGGAAGTCATCCTGAGCTTTCCTGATGACGACATGGTGTTTCTGAACACTTAATTCGAAGAACTAGGTTTTCCTCACGTTGCGTACGAACTTTCGTAGGACGAAATTTGGAACGAAGTCGACATTCTCGGTTGGCAACTCAATCCAAGCTTCAATGTATGAAAGCGCTGAAAGCGAATTACTCTCGCTGACGAGCAAAAGCCTGTTGACCTTTGTTGAGCACAAGCAAAAATTGCGCTGAAAAATCAGTTGAAAGACGGCGACACACGCACTACTTAGGGAAGTAAGTATCGTGTGGCTACAAGGACGTAGCTATTTATTGGAAGACACCCAGTGGACTCAGAACTTTTCTTAGACGCTCTACTAGGTAAAGAGCATGCAGTTGTGGGTGAAGTCGCCCTAGTTCACGACAGTGAGTTTTCTTGGATAGAAAATGCATCGGTTGACTTGGTGCTTACTGATCCGCCCTTCAACATTGCGAGAGATACCAACTTTCATACGTACGAAAAAAACACCGTTAACTCGTATCGATTCGATGAAGGAAAAGGTTGGGATTCCTACACGCCAAGTGAATTTCGCACACTGCTCGACGGATGGTGTGTGGAGTTTGAAAGAGTGCTTCGTCCTGGCGGGAATTTTGCAGTTTTCTGTGCAGATGAATACATATCAGACTTAATAAATGCACTTCGCACTGCAGGACTGAAGCCTCGCCGTACGCTCACCTGGCGAAAGCCCAACGCGGTGCCGGTCAATCGAAAACACATGATGATGAGTGCGTGTGAATACGTGGTGGTGGGTGTAAAGGGTTCAAAGGCGACATTCAACGCCGAAGTAGATCTTGAGAAGGAACCTCAACTTACCGAGCAAGAAATCGTTGCGATTTCTGACAAAGCAGCCACGGTGGTTGAGGGGGAGATCCGCAAAGCTCTTTCGGCGCTTCACCGACGGCCTTCACCGCAAGATATTGAGAAGGTGGTTCGAGGTGTGCTCGAAGCGAAAGCGGAATCGACGGCTGAAAGGTCTGTGAACATTTACTCAGCCGGTGGTGACAAGGCCGAGTTGTGCATCCCCAATTTCGTGTCATTTAACAGTAAAGCCGGCGTGCGCTTGCACCCCACTGAAAAGCCTGTGCCGCTGCTCCGTTATCTGAGTGAACTGTTCTCTAAACCCGGTGACATACTTCTCGACCCATTTGCTGGTTCCGCGTCAGTTGGTGAGATGGCAATGTTGTCTGGGAGGCGAGCGATTCTCGTCGAGCGTGATCGAGAGTTCTACGAGCGGGGCATTGACCGACTGAAGAAAGTACGTCCTGAAAATTAGTCGTTGACTGGACCACCTTCCGTCTAGGTGGAGACCTCAACGCCCTTTCGGGGGTCTGGACAAATGCTTCTCATGCACAATCATTGGGTCACCGAAAATGTATTCATTCAGCAAGAAATTAATTTCTTGAATTGACAGTGCTTCGGTGTACGCAGTGTTCATTGAAAATCGCGAGAAATTGACTGCACGAAGTGCTTCAAGAGCCTGAGGGTGCTTTAGTTTGAGAAACATTTGAGTGGTATTGGCCTTACGTGGAAAGTCAGTTCGTACAGTTCCGCATCCGTATCCAAAGAGCGTCAGGGATGCGTCGGCTTCAGGAAACTTGCAGCGCTCAATAACACCCATGTCTTTTATATATGTACGAGGTCGAAGGCTCTCGCTTCTCTTCCAGTACTGCACGCAGGTTCTCAAATTGTTATTGGCAGTTATGAGTGAACCGTCAGCGTCGACGTAGTCAATGTCCAGATCGTCGTCGCCCATGAGCTCGAAGTGTTGGTCGAGCTTGTTCTGCACGCTCCACTTTCTCCATGACCTCGGGACAATGAAGGCAATGAGTGCCGAATGTTCAGCTGCTTTATTGAAGAAGGGTATGGAGAGGGCATTGTTTCTGCCAAACGGTGGATTGCTGACGGTTACGTAGGGGAGGTCGTCTAGGTCTTGGTCTAAGAAGCTGCCGCGTCGGACGAGTTGATGCAAGGGTTCGATATCGAAACTGACTATCGAGCGAAAGCCATATTCAGTAGCGGCGTTAATGAATGCGCCTGTTCCGCCGGCAGGTTCCAAAAAAGTAAAGTTCTTCGGGGAGTCAATAATGTCTACGACCCTGGAAAGAATGGTCGTGGCAACACTTGCCGGGGTGTAGTACTGCTCTTTGCCCGTGACTCGGGAGTTTCCAAGCTTTACGGGAGGTTGCATCGAGTCCTTTTTCGTGGTTGTACGAGTTGAATCTAGTTCTTGGCTGAAGCTCCGCTGGGCCTGTGGATAACTTGAAGATTATTGGTTCACGGATCAACACTCATGGTTAAAAGCGGTGGAAAACCAGTGTCAGCCTGGGTATAAGTGGCGGATATCCCAGTTCCCCTTGGACTTCATTCAATTTGTCTGGCATTCTTCTTCCTGTAGTTCACGCAGTACCAGTCGGTGTCTTGAATCTTTGAAAGAAGTGGAAAAGACAGACGGGATGAGGGGCTCCTTCGGGAGAACGCAGTCCCAGAGACGAATAATGGAGTTCGGTCCAGAATTCGCCCCGATGAAGTCGTGTTCACACGCTCTTGAGCGACTTACCGTCCGACACGGAAGAGTCCTCCAAGAGCATCGAAGAGTCCCGAGAGGCGGGTGAGTTTTACTCACTGGTCACTCGGGATTTTTCATTTTGCGAAGCGTTCTGATTACACAATAAATACTTAAATACGCTTGAAATCGAACATTTTGTACTGATTCCAGTAGACTCGTAAACCGTGTCCGAAAGAAAGTGCGAAATGAATATTCGATCCTTGTCCAAGATAAGTAGCGTGTTTGCGCTAGTCGCCGCCAGTTTCGTTTCCTCAGCAATGGCATCAGCCGCTGTTGTTCACTCTGGAAGCGCTGGAGGTTCGAAGCAGTCCCACACATTGCTAACACCGTACGTGAAGGTAACGGTACTGGCCTCTGATGGCATCACTCAGAACCCGACGTTGAGTACGCCAGGCACTGTCACCGTCAATGTCACAGTTGGGGCAAATTCAAATGCAACGCCCGACGGAACAGGTCAAGTTAGCTTGTACGACAATGGTCAGCCAATGTACAGCGGTGGATGCTATTACCTAAATCTTTCCAATGGTAGGGCAACGTGCTCGGCGAGTATCAATGTTACGAGCGTAATTACCGCCTCGTACTCAGGTGACAGCACGTACATCTCGTCCTCACAAGGCCAATCGACCTCGGGCTACGTCATCGTTACTGGTTCAGCCGCAATGTCCCCATCTATTCAAGACGTGTGGGGTCCACCCGGATCACCAGTCACGCCGAGCACTCTAAGTGGCTTAGGCTTCCAAGGAACGGTGACCTATTCAATCAGCCCGGCATTAACCGACGGACTCACCTTCGATCCGACAACTGGCATTATTAGCGGAACACCTACTTCAACGGCTAGTGCTGTGGAGACGATTACTGGTACTGACACGCACAACGTTTCAGCAACTATCCAAGTTGACCTGTTCCCCACGATTACTTACATGGTCGCGTACGGACTCGGCTCGTATATCTACGCGAACCAATCCGCCAACGTGAGCTTAAGCACCAGTGACTCGAATACATCAAATCCCGCGACCTCTTCATTCCAGTGGTACCGCTGCACTACGTCTCAGATACTGAACTTC
>Ga0208622_1000829_pt1 | contig 11435 bp, 18 predicted proteins | sample CryBogCBH12Jul09_FD_184621 | JGI IMG/M metagenome (GOLD analysis project Ga0208622, IMG submission 184621) | Freshwater microbial communities from Crystal Bog, Wisconsin, USA - CBH12Jul09 (SPAdes) | ecosystem: Environmental > Aquatic > Freshwater > Lake | place: Crystal Bog, Wisconsin, USA... | reverse complement strand
GACACTCAGGAAAAACTTCCGGTGCGGATCAGCAGCACTATGGGAGTACCACAAAAAGAACTATAACCCGAAGCACGGTCTGGCTGGATCAAAGCCAGGACTGACAAGAAAGCCAGGATCCGGGACGGTGACTGTGAAGAAGGTCTAGAGACCGACCCGAAGGGTCGTGATCGAAGGGTCGACGCACTTGGCTCCCTCCCCGCGCTCGCACCCTTTTCAAATTTTAGAAGACAACCATAAATGGAGCCATTTGATGCGAATAGTTCTACTGACATCTCTTCTGTTATCCCTCAAGGTCTCATAGAGACGCCGCCGAATCTTCCTGAAAAAAACGTTGGTGAATTTCAAATGGCTGAGTTCTCCACTTCGCTCGATGAGATCGTTCCCCCCGGCCCTGGTATGCAGATGCAGAACATGGCCATGGGCTCAGTGCCTCCTCCGAACGCCCAGATGCATCAGCAGGCCCAGTCCGCCCCCCACTCTGGAAAGATCCCCTTCGGTATGACGATCGAGCAGTACATGGCGTGCCTCGCAGGACTGGCCGCCGTCGTCGCAGGATCCAAGCCGGTCCAGGAACGCATAGGATCCTTCTTCCCGAATGTTGAGGAGGGTTCTATGACCTATATGCTCATCACGGCACTCGTGGCGGCTCTGGTTTTCTACGCAGCCCAGAGGTTTTTGTGATCGACCCGAAGGGTCGGAAACCCTGCCCCCTTCGGATCTGAGTCCTGCGGACTCGTCTCAGGCCCTAATATCCTCCCCGCAGTAAGGGCCTACGTTGCCCACCGTATACAGCCCGTGTTCTGAGCAGTACTTTTTAAAATCTTTAAAGTTTTTCCAAAAGTTCGACGAGTGCTCGTATTCCGATACGGACGAGTGACACAGCTCGTGAATAAGCACGTGCATCGCTGTATTGACCCTCTTTTCTGGGTCAATACTCGGATCCATATCCATACATATATAAATCTCATACCCCTTGTTGACGTTGAATCCTATCGCCCCCTTGGACTTGTTCCATCCGTTCATGGCCGTCAGAATCACGCGATTCTTGATGGGTTCCCAGCGCGGATCGAGATTGCGATCGTTGTGAAGGATCCAGAGGAGTTTCTCGTATCGACCTTTGAGCTGAGTTAAGAGGGGCGGCTGATCATTAAGGGCCATGACTGCAATCAGGAGCCCGAGTAATAGGACGGCGACAGCCCCCTTCATCTATTATACCTTTCGAAAAGAAAACTTGGTGTACAAATCCGAAATGAGACCGTTGGGCCTGGGGATCATCGGCTCCCACATGATCACCTCAAAACCAAGCCTCTCTATAAACTCGGGCCCATCGAGCATAGGCTCTTCACGCGGTCCTTCTGCATAGAACGGGCCATCGGCCAAGTTGACCCAGAGCCTATTCTCCCGTATCTCAAGGGTGTTTCCCAGGCGGTCCATCCATGGCTGGCCGTTTGTAAGCATCTCGGCCCTGGCCTTTTCAGGGACTATGCCTATGAGAAGGCCTCCAGGGGCCAGGACCCGCCTGATAGCCTCTAGGGACTCTTCGTACGAGTCAACTATATAGTGAAGTGAAAAGTTGTAACACAGGATGTCGAAAGTTCCCTCGACGGTACGGATATCTCCAGGGGGCAAGAAGCGGACTTGACTCCGTGATTCGGCGGCTCTCTGACGAGCCTCCTGCATAGACGCCTCATCAGGATCAATTGCTACGACTTCTGCCTGTTTGAGCATCTTCCACTTGTGGAGATCGCCTCCTCGACCGCATCCACAGTCAAGGACACGGGATCCAGGCCAAACGTAGTTTCCTATGACTTCTCTTTTACAGTTGTTATGCAGTTGGCGCATCTGCTGCGCCATTTTACTTAAAAAATAAGAGTCCTTTACTTTTAAATGGGTTCTCTCGAGCCAGACTACCTGACGATCCCCGGACAGCTCTTTGCCTGCATCTCCTTCGTAGGCCCTGATCAGCCCCAGAAGAATGACCTTCTGGGAATGAAGATTCGCGGGTGTTTCTCGACCCGTGATGAGGCGGCCAGCCACGCCAAGCGTCTCCAGAAGGAGGATGGGCTCGTGGATATCTATGTTGTCGATATGTACAAGTGGCTTCTGATCCCGCCGAACCGGGACCAGATTGAGAATGTTCACTATGCCAACGATAAGCTCGAGGAGATCATGGTCAAGTACCGCGAGAACCAGTCTCAGGCCGCCTCGATGTTTGAGAAGCGCAAGCGTGACATGATGGCCAAGCCTCTGGACGGTCCCTTTCCCTATGCAGACCCGTCGGACGAGAACTCGATTTACTACAACCGCCCAGATGTGCCCCCAATTCCCCACCCCTCTGATATTTTCGACAAGCTCAAGGTGGAGTTCCCAGAGAAGGACGAGGAGGTTCTGCGTCGTATGGCGGCCGCCGAGGTCAGCCTCGAGATTGCCAAGCGCAAGAAGGAGGATGATGAGCGCCGGATCGCTGGAGCCGAGAACCCTGCACTCCAGTCTCAGAATACCAAGGATGGCGATCCGGTTGTTCCTATTGCGGAAATTTCGATGCCCATTTAAATTATATGTAAATTGTAGATGTGGCTCGCCCTCGTAAGCCTCCTTATAGTCGCGTGGCTCCTCTCAACGGCCTATGGGCTCTTGCCTATGCTCAAGCCTCCCGCATGGGACAACCCATTTGCCCAGACACCATATTACGACTATGATTATATGAAAAATGTAACAGACTCGACACGGCGCGAAAGCGCATGGGTCGGCTTCCTTCAGGAGGATGTCTACAAAAACAGGACTGGACCAATCGGAGAATTCGTGGGGAACGACTCTCCGAGTGATAAAGCACCACTCTATTTGATAACGGAAGCATATGATTCTGCTCCTAGTGCAGATGTCTCGAAGCAAGTCCGTATATTTTCAACATACAAACCCCTTGGCGAATAGCTGCGCACTTTATTACTTTCCGTGAATGACCATAGGTCTCATCGTCATAAGGACTCCCATGACGATTACTCCTATCGCGATACCTATGAGTATCTTATTATCGAAAAAATTACTGCTTCTTTCCTCGAACTGGAACCTTGGCCGCCACTGCTCTTGCGGTTTTGGCTCCGGCGGGGGTTCCGGTTCCAGCCACTGCGGGGTGTACTCCACTGGGGGCGTCTGAATCGGATCCGGATCCATTATCATCCTCGTCACTCTCGTCTCTATCTGGGACAACAAAGCCATCAAGGTCCGTGTCATCATCATCCTCTAGCTCAGAATCGCTGTACTCGATACCAGAACCAACCTCTGACTCTTCCTCATCATAGTCATCTGAACCGTAATCATCCTCGACCTGCTCAACAGGCTCGTAGCGAACTGGCGGGCGGACAGAACGTCCGTAACGCGTGCGTAGTTCAGGAGCGTTTATGGCCTCCGAGGGCGTCGATAGTGGGACTTCTTCCGATGGGGTTGACATCTATGGTAAACATGGGCTTTGAATCGTTTAAGTAAAGCGTTTGCGGTTGATCTGGGATGACTTCATTCAAGTATTTTGGCCTAAATACTGTCCCATTCGTCACTGCACGCTGATTCAACAGGACCTCACCTTCATAGCCTAGGCGGTCCGCTATCTCGTTCACCTCATCTGTAAAATTAGTATTCATAAGACCTATATTTCTTGCGTGTTCCACGGCTCTGTAGAGGGCGGGGGCTTGGCCCGATGCGTCAAACTCACGGAGACTCGTCAGGAACGACATCCATTCGTTCGGATCTAGGCCCGAGTACGGGTGGAGTTTCTTTTCGAATTCCTGAAAGCGTCCCGCGCCAGGTCGGGGGCAGAAGATCCACAAGACGAGAACTAGAAGGAGGATCCATACGAACAGGTTCATTACTAATAGATGGCGGGAGAAAATGCTCACGTCCGGAAAACTCGATACACTCTTCGTTGAGGCATTTTTGGACGATGTTTCCCCCATTGATGTAGAACCACACGTGGTTTGACTTGTGCTCTCCCTGGATTCTCTCGCACCACTTGGAATCAGTCTCGACGTAAAACCCTTTGCCCTCTCCGTTCTTTGTCCTGCGTACAGCCCTGACCCTGGCTCTTTCCTGACCTGAAATATTGTTCTGAATAAACTGTTCAATACGTGAAGGATCTGTGGATGTGCTCTTCACAGTCTTGGGCTCGCCGCCCGTCGTGCGTACGGAAAAGAGCTTCAGGGCATCGAGGCACGGCGCGGCGTTCAGAGCCTTTCCGTCTGGTACGGACCTCCACGGGACATAGGCCCCCGGTGCTCCCTTCTTCAGGGACCAGAGACAGCGAAGGCCCGTGCCGCCAGAACGATACACACTGGCATCAATCGTCTCGGGCCAATGATCCCCCTCGAGTTCCATGAGGATCTGGGTCCGCAGGGACAAAGCTTCACTCTTGGTGACTACCAGGTCAGGCCAGTGGATATGAATTCCAGACTTGACAAGACCCTTCTCTGATCGGGCAGGCGCGCGAGCAATGAGACACCGTCCTCCCTCTCCCACAGACTCGTAAATCTGATGACATAGGATGAGAATCTCGTCGTCCGAGAGGGCCGACTCGGCCCTATAGTCAATATCAACAAAAAACCGGAACTGTTCAGTTTTTTGTTCGACGACATAGAGTCTCTGACCACACGCGAGATCAGAAAGGTAGGCTCTCCAAAAGTCCATCATGTCCTTGTCTGGAACATAGAGCTGGCCACCATTCATCAACACGTGGGTCGGAGCTTCATTACCTTTGCGATTCCATTTCAGAATTTGCATCTTGATATTAGAGAGTCTAAAGTCTCTAAGACCGGTCCCAACCGAAAAAAGTCTCAAACGCCCCACGACTCTTTGGAACCGGGACAGTCTCTGGCTCTGGGACGGGCTCAGCCTTGGCCGTCTCGCGCTTCTCCTCTTCAACCTCAATAAAGTGATAGATTTGCTGAATAGAATACTTTAGAAAGTCTGAGGGCGGCGTGGAGTCATCACCACGAAGATTCAAAAGGCGGACAATGAGCTGGTCCTTCTTTTGAGTCATTTATTTTAAACTCTTTTTTAATTTTTAACCCATCACATTTCCAAAAGTTCCCTTGAAGCCATCGAACATGTTGTTTTGAGTCCCGTAAAAGAATATTCCAAACATCATACCAGGATAAGTCCCTTGAAAAGTCCCTACAAACGACTCGAAGCCATAGAGGCCCGCTGCTGAATAAATTACATAAGTAATAAAAATCAAAGTAAATAATTGAATAAAAGCCATGAAGAAACGGATGCGTTTTCCAGAAAACATCTTGGCTCGAAGAATATTTCCAAATATGAGATCCACAGTCACGCCAAGTGTTAGACCGAGCAGGGCGAGGATAATCATGGCCCAAATTTCCCTCTTGGGATTGTGATCCCCCATATTTCCCAGTTTGTTTCCACGCCCAAGACCGACCCTATTTGGCGGAAACATTTCAGCCCACTTTGGAGGGGTCAGAATTCCCTTTATTTTATTCAGAGTCCCGGGGGCCTGCGGCGGGACTGGTGCCTGCATCTATTAAGGGCGTATAAAAAAAGGCTGTTTCTCTGGCTTGGAGAGGAACTTTTGAAACTGGGGATTCCTGAGGACATGCGTGCGTATCATATCCCAGAGGTCCCGGCGTCCAGTGATTCCTTCGAGTGTATCAAACTCGCACGAATCATTCTCGTCATAGTTCTTCCGGAAAGGAACTTGACGGCCATCCATCTTGGCCTTTTCTTCATTAAACTTTGTAACAATTTGACTTTGCTCGATATCGGACATTTGGACGTCGAACACGTATACATGATATATATTGTTCACGCCATCCGTATCTTTGAAGGAAAAACTGAAATAGGAATAGGTTCCCTTTTTCAGATTTATGATCCCACGAGTCTCCTCTTCGAGTTCGCGAACTGCACATCGGAGAGGGTTGAAGATTTCACGGCGGCGGCACCCGCCCGTGACAAATGTCCATTCTTTGTATCTTCGGTCGTGGACCAGGAGGAACTTGGCCGGGCCGGGCCCTTGGCCGCTACTCACGGGGATGGCGATACTCTTATGTCTTTCGTGCGGAAGGTCGTTCCGCCTCGGTGATGGATCCATCACGCTCTACTACTGGGCTGTCAAAATAATTGGCCAGGTTACGCGTACCAGGATCGTAACTAATCAAAAACACGAGACTCAAAAGGAGGATCCAGGGCCAGAGCTGCATTACTATATTTAGGTAGAAAAAATCCGCCTACGAAGCGTATAATACGCTCCCCATTCCCTTCTGGAGGCGGAGGACGTTATAGTTGACTGCGTAGATGTAGGCGGTTCCCTTCTGAGTTGAGCTCACTGGCCCCACTCCCGAAGTTCCAGGGGACCCGTAGGCTTGGTAATTCACAAGGCCCTGTAGGCCGTTCGCCAGGCCGTTGGGGACAACCAGGCGGTACGTGTCGAGACGAGAGAAGTTGAGTGTCCCGGTCGGCTGAAGCTTGGAAGTGTCTAGACAGTAAGGAATGAGAAGCAGGGGAGTCTCGGCTCCGTTTGCATCATATCCCCACGGAGTGTGGTAGTACTGGTTCGCATCGGTCCACAGCGGAAGTGGCCGGGACTCGCCGACATCCACACCGTTGATCTGAACCTTGAGAGCGTAGTTGGCCGCCGTTACGGATCCAGAACCAAAGTTCGATGTTCCGTCAATAGGACTGTACTGGCTACCATACTGAACACATTGGAAGGCGAGGAACTTGACTGGCTGAGCCAAAGCGAGCTCCTGCACGGCATTGGTGCCGATGGGAACCCGCTGAACCTGAGTAATCAGGAGGTCGTGAGTCGCCTGGGCAAAGTACTCGCGCTCGGCCTGGTCGAGGTAGATAAAGTTGCACCAGCACTGATAGTTGAGAGCTGCGTAAGTGGTGCCCGCGTTAGGAGACTGAAGAGCAGGGGAAAGAGTGTTGTTGAGAGTACCGGCCCACGTGATGCGAATCTCCACATCATGGTACTGGAGAGCCACGAGGGGCAGGCTCACGGACCAATCCTTGCAGAAGAAAAACTTGAAGGGATAAAATGAAGAATTCTTATTGGTGGGTTTTGTAATATTGTCCGGACTGCCAGTGGTATTCAAGTAACGCTGGGACCAGTTCGATGCACCCACGACTGGCTCGATATCCAGGTCGTAATTCGCATCGTGAAGATCGACAACCTGGCCGCCGATGAGCAACTCAACCCTATCAATGATCTGCATCCAATTGATATTAGGGATCTGAGCTCCGTTCGGGTCACGGGCCGTCAGGTACATGTAGGACAGGAGGTCACCCTTCTTCTCAATACGGATGGTCGAGATGGACCCTGGGAAGGGAATGCCCTGAATGGTCTGGCGCTCTGGCGCTGCCGCATAGTGAGTGTATCGCTTGTAGTTGGAACGGAAGAAGGAAATTTCAGGCTTGCCCGAAAGCCAAGTATCCTGGGCACCGGTAGCGACGAGCTGGACAATACCTCCACTCATTTACTAAGTACATCTAGTTTTTTCACACAGTCGCCCACGCGGGAATGGCCAACGGGTTGTTGACCACCTGGTTCCGGGCAATGTTGAGGTTCGCCTGAGAAGCCAGGGGGTTCGGCTCGGACTTGTTGTTGTTGAGGCTCCAGTTTTCTGCGGGCTTGTACGGTCCACCGCCGCCTGCGGCATGGAGAGACATGGGTCCTGGGCGCAGAGGAATGGACTCTGCGCGAGCACGAGAAGCGGATCCGTTCGCATACTGAGGATCGGCCCGAACATTCATACGGCCTCCGTTTGCCGCCCTGTCTGGATTGACGCGGTTTCCGGTCGAGTGAGGCAGGGAAGAATCGGTCAGTTGATTGTTGTACGCCTGATACACACTGGCATACTGACCAGGACCCATCTCGAGGCCATCGCCCGACCGCATCCCCGTCTCCTGGCGAATCGTCGTCTTCCGAGTCTTGATCTGGTCTGGGCGGCCCTCTGGAGCCCGGATAGCGCCCTGGCCCTGGCCGCTGTTCTGCGCCGGAGGACGGGTCCAGGTCTTGGTCACCTTGGCCTGGTGGCTCATCTGACCGTTGATAAGGCCCTTTCCGGCAAACTCGACGCCGCCGCCCTTCACGAAGTAGTTGGCGGGACCTTCACCGCCTGGAAGAGTCACGAGCTTCTCCTCATTCACGTTGTTCGGAAGAGCACGGAAGAACTGCTGGAACCCGCCGATGGCAGGGACGTTGGGTCCCACGCCCAGACCCGGTCCCACGTGGACCCTCTCCACGGGCTGCAAATTATTCATCTTGTTCGTGACATTCTCGCGGTCATAGAGGTCATAGACGGGCTGGCCGTGTGGGTACCTATTTGCGATGGGAGACCAGTCCTGAAGAGAAGGAATTGCCTCCTTGGGAGCAAGGTAGTCGTCACCGATGCGCCGACCGAACGAAGGGTTAATCGGACGAAGACCGAAAGCGTCCGCGCGCATACCGGGGGCTCCGCCAGACGCCAAATCCGTGTCGAGACGCGTCACTTGGTGAGGGGTTTTCACAGGTACAGTGGTTGCAGGAGGAGGATCAGACTGGCTGAATCTCTGACCCGCAAACACAAGACCGACAACTGCTGCTAGAGCCAATGGGTCCATATTACTTTTAACCTACATATTTAACTTGGCCTGGGCCAGACATTGCGGCCCACCGGGTCGGGCGAAGATTAAGGTACGGAACGACCGACGGGTTGCGCTGGTTGAACCGGCTGTTCTGATCGTTACTGTACGTGCTGATGGGATCAAACAGGCGGACTGGAAAGGGATCGTTCCCGATATATAGGTTCGGGAAATCGTACGGAGTCTCGGCGTACTGATTCTTCCAGGTGCTGGTGGACTGCGACCGCAGGCGGTCATCCTGCCTGACCACATCCTCGAGCATAATTTGGGCTGGCCCTTGCCAGATTCGGGGCTGGAGCATCAGGCGATCCGTCATAAGGTTGCGTCCCATTACTGTTTGTGGAGGTTTTATTTTCCAAGTCCGAAGGACTTGTTTCCCTCTATTCATAGACCTTCGATCCGAGTCCTTCGGACTCGTCTCTAGCGCCCGTTCCCTGCGCGCATCTGCGGCCGTTCTGGGAAGTGGAAGCGATCGCTGTCGACATCAGCCACGCCCGAGCCATCCTTGGAGAATGGAGAAAACTTGGCCCCAAAGGCACCCTCGGCGAATGCGTTCTGGTCGTTGGGTATGGTTGTGCTAGCAGGGGTGTAAAAGTTTCGCTGGGCCTCCTTCTTATTCTCGAAAGGGTGGATAAAGTCCCAGACGACGCTGGTTTCCTTCTCGACGCTCGCGGCCCATGCCGCTGGGGGGCGGTCAGGGTTGTCTACATAGTCAGTCAATAACACATTTCCCATGGGATTGTCGATCGTCGGCATAGTCACAGAGTCGCGGGCCCAATAGGGTGCCCGGCCTTCGCTTTGTGTCGGGCGGACCTGTCCGTCTGGAATCTGATTATTTGTATACAAAAAGTAAAGTACGGCAAGGACAAGGATTCCAAGGGCTAAAATACGGGCGTCCCGCTTGATGAGGTACAGGACACTCATCGCGTACACGACGAAACGCGTTGTCGCCGCGACTCGATCCCTGGCCGACTGAAAAGATGTTGGCCAAAATTCAAGAAGTTTGTCCTTCCGGAATATCTCACGAGGATCCATCTACTATTTACTTCTTACTTTTTTTCTGGCGAGAGCCGCCGGTGACACGACGCTGAGGCTGGGGCATTCCGGGGAATCCACCACCGCCCATCATTCCAGAGAGAAGACCACTCAGGGCAGAAGGGTCAAAAGCGCCACTCTCGGCGCACTTCTTGGCCGCAGCCTCGATGGCACTGAGAGTCTCGGGAGGGAACATGGAAAGGGTCATACCAATCATATACATACCATTCAGGTGGTTCCAGATGGCCTGCTTGGTCTGGTCGGACGCACCGGACCAGACGGGCGCAAAAGCCATCTGCTTGATGAAGGCTGGGTCACGGGCAGTAATACCCTTGGCATCAAGCTTCATAAAGGACTCGAGGGGACCCCGAGATGACGCCTCACGAGACGCCACAAACTCAGCCTTGAAAGTCTTCACGGACTCGTCGTCCGGAAAGGCACCCTCGAGGTCGCCAATAAAGTCGGAATATAGCTCGTTGAAAGCATCTAGGGAACTCATTGGTGAGGAAGTTTATTTATCTTTTAAGTTATTATTCTCGTTTTTAAACCCTCGGAAGACCGTAGAGTCTCTTTGTATGGGGCCCTATTCCAGGTATGTTCCTGATATACGTACCATCATTACTTATTTGAAGATTGGGCATGTTCAGAACGCGCCGTATTCTATTTCTGTTTGTAATAGGAACAATTCCATGATATTTGCGTAATATATGCTCTAAAGCGCCAGATGTTTCGGCATACCACCCATTCGTCTTCATTAGGTTGGCATAGTAAGGAATCACAAACTTTTTCTGAAACTCTGAATTATTTCCAAAGGAAAGACCTATTTTCTTCCCTTTTGGGTTTGGCCAATAGAGTATCGCTCCTCGATTATTTCCCTTGTTATTCTTGAATATTATGGCTCCTTTGTAATACTGCAAAAGCTTATTCGGAGAGTTGAACGCAATGCCTAATCCCGCTGCGGTTCTGCCCTTGAAATAAAGGTTGTACAATTTTTTCTTTCTGTTATTATTTAGAGTCGAAGTATTTGGAATATTATTTATCATTTCTATAAATCAATATTAAAAAGGCTCCAGACTCACAGACTCTCTGTGTCCAGACCCTTGTGCGACTATGAAGTAGACGAGGATCGCCACGAGCACGGCTGGCTTGGCATACTCCGAGTTTGGCGCATTGGCCTTTCCGTTCAGCTTGTTCTTTCCCATGAGGTAAATGACCGTGACGGCCGCGGCCATGGCTGCCGCGCTCACTGGCTGACGAAGGTAGTGATCCATTCTTATTGTTGAGCAGGATTTTTCATAGTCTCGGGCGCGCTCGGAAAGAGCTCCTCCTTGTGTGGCGTCTGGTTGATGGGCGTGACGTTTATAGTCTTGGACCCTCCCGGAGTCTCATCGGGGCTGGGCAGCTCCGTCTCATCGAGGGGAGTTCCAGCAGGTGCCGGTCCCTCGGAGGCATCAAGGGCCGCCTCCATATCGGGTTCCTGGGTCGCGTCGCTGATGAGGTCCTCGCCAACCTCCTCCTCGGGTTCCTCCTCCTCGCCCATGTTGAAATCATCAATATTTTTAGGAAAATAGTTATCCATGATTGCCTCGAGTGGGACGAGGTTCTCGATCGTCTCACGGATGCACTTGGTAAAACGCCTCGTCAGTTCCTCGCGGCGCTCGCTCGTAGATTTTTCATCAGTGATGACATACGGTTCCTCATAGAGGTCCCGAGCGCACTCGATGAATGACGTGTGGACAAAGACGTCGTTGCTCGGCAACTTTAAATTT
>Ga0208622_1000791_pt1 | contig 11760 bp, 14 predicted proteins | sample CryBogCBH12Jul09_FD_184621 | JGI IMG/M metagenome (GOLD analysis project Ga0208622, IMG submission 184621) | Freshwater microbial communities from Crystal Bog, Wisconsin, USA - CBH12Jul09 (SPAdes) | ecosystem: Environmental > Aquatic > Freshwater > Lake | place: Crystal Bog, Wisconsin, USA... | reverse complement strand
GTGTAGATGTAAAAGAAGTAGTCACGCACGACGACATGTTGAATCTCGCGAATCAGATTCTGAGCTCAGGTGTTAGATACGTGCTGGTAAAAGGTGGTCACTTCCTCGGTGATGAGGGCCACTCTCCCGACGTCTTAGTTGGCGCAGGTCAGGTTCAAGTCTTGAGTGCTGAGCGCGTGGAAACGGTAAATGATCACGGAACTGGATGTTCGCTCTCTGCAGCAATCGCTGCTGGCCTCGCACTGGGGCGTTCAATGGATGACTCAGTACGTGACGCTAAGTCTTTCGTTCTCAGTGCCCTCAAGGGTGGTGCTGGTTGGAAACTTGGGCGAGGTCGCGGACCAATTGATCATTTAGGTTGGAATCATGAATAAAGAAAACAAGCCACCGTTAACCACAACTACCAGTTTGTGGCCAGCCGCATCGGTGATACTCGTAGCTGTAGGAATGCTCGCCGTGTTTCTGATTCTTAATGCTGCAACAAACAAATCAGTTTCGACTGCAACCACGACCGTTCCGATCATTGTCGGAGGATTAGCAACTGACGAGACAAGCACTCTGCTCAATAACTGCAGTCAGTATGGGACTATGCCTTCGAACATCATTCCAGCTCTCATTGTCCCTGTTGGCACAACTTCTGCTGGCGGCAACAGAATTCCAAATGCCGGCGCCGGTGACTATGACTGCATCAAGCCACTAAAGACATCTGCATCATCTGATGAAGTTCTTGCTTTCTACAAAACACACCTGGCTGCACTCGGATGGAACCTCTTCTCTAGTGGAGCAACAAATGGTTCGCCGCAGTATCTCTTTCAAAAAAGTGGTCTTGACAGTTTCTACTGGATTGTTGGAATTACAGTCACTTCCCCAGCGTCTCAGACCGCTACAAATTGGAAGTTTCGCGTTTACCAGCACTCGAGTATCTAATACCCACATCACTGAGTAACACTTTTTCTGTTTCCTCATTACTATTTCAATTATGAAAAAACTGCTGCTTATTCCATTACTCGCTGTCAGCCTTGTTCTCCCATCATCTTTAGCTAGCGCAATGGGAAGTGGCGATAAGTTCTCAGATCTTCAAACTGGAGTGACCTATGCGGTGTACAAACCGTCGAATACTCTGAATCTGAAACCACTCAACTTCGAAGTTCGTCCATGTCAATTGTTCCCAGGCAAAGATGCCTACTTGCTTGCTGGTTATGGTGGAATGGACCAAGGCATTGCACTTGTTGAATCATCAGCTGCTTATAACTGCGCAGGAGTAGATCATCCAAAGTCGCTCGGAACAATTTCGATCAATGGCATTAAGGCAAAATTTGGTATTTACTGCTCTGGGACTAACTGCGTTGCATCCAAATTCTCACAATTCGGCGGAGAAATTACTTTCACAGCTCCAGGTACCAAGTCATTGAAGCCAACTTTCATCCGATTAGGCTCGCAAGGTGGCTTCTCGCAAGCACAATTAGTTGCGTTCGCAAAGGGCCTCAAACAGGTCAAATAACCATACTCTCGCCTTAGGGGAAGTTTAAGAAACAACGAAACTACAAGTGATCAAGCTCTGAACCAAGTAAAGAATTCAGTAGATACAACAAGGATATTCTACATCAATAACAAAAATGAAGTTCGCATACGTTCGCCCAAGTTCACCAACATAAGGTGGTCGATAAGGTGGAAAGAAGCTGATCGGCAAAGTGTGCGAAACAGCCATCGATTCGTATTGTCTACTTATTCAACTGCCGAAAAAGGCCAAATAGAAGCCAGCAAAGCCTAACTACAGGCTCTTGTTAGGTGCCCATGCGTTTGGGCAAATGGTCAATGTTCGGTGGGCATAAACGCCATTGTCAAAATGACTAAAACGGACCTATTTTCCGATCGAAAGTGTTGTATTGTAAAAGAGACATCAAGAGTGAGTTGAGGGGTCTAGCCCAGTGAAACTCCGCCAACCGAACCAAAGTGGTCACGGTGGTAAAGCTAGAAACGATGAGGAGGAAACATGTTCCGCAAACGCAACAAGCCAGAAATCTCTAATCAAACGCAAATAACGGTGCATTTAACCAAAATGCCAAAACCGAGCAGCATGACGGATGAGCAAACTGACGATTTTATTAAAGACTTAGCCGCTACCTTGCGAAAATCTCTTTCTGAGGGGAAGCTGGATAGACCAAAATTAAGTGAAGACGATTTCGATCAATTCGACGGATTTGGTTCTTAGCAACACTTAGCCTTTCAGCGCGAAATTGGGGCATCGCCCTTACAAGATTCTCCACTGAACATCCAAATGTTTTGACGGAGGCGTTCGGGCAAATGTTCAGTTGTAAAGACGCCTAGGCGTAAAGGCGGTTTGTCAAGACGCATCTGTCAAGTTGACGAAATAACCCCTTGTGCTATCGCCTGTGTTCTATCGCTAAGAGAGGCGAAGAACAGACCAACGTCACAATGTTCTTGTCTGAATTTGACAATGCACCAAGCAATTCAGGCAAATTTGCCAGTAATGACTCGATGGTTGTTGTAATTCCTTTTTGATACCCAGTTAGTTCAATATTTCCCATACAACCACGGTACATGTGGGGTGTGACATCTAACTGAGGAAACGAAAAGCCTATTTCACGAACATTCTCTATTTAGTTTTCTAAACCATGAGGAAAACTCAGCTCTAGTAAATTCTTTCTTACGTTCTCTGACGATCCCGGATTCTGCATTGACTTCTAATACTTTCAGCATTGTTATCTTGTCAGCATGCTTCGTTCCAATTTTCGCGTAGTTGACCAAATATAGAGTTGCGGAAAGAGCTTGAGTCGCCTCCCATAGGGAGATGAATTTTCGTGAATTCTTGTTCCAATACCTGTTTGGATGTGATGTGTGGGGAGAAACTACTTGGCCCTCTTCACACAACAAAAACTCAAAAATGATGTATCCCAGCTTTTTATGGAATTGAAGTCGTTCAAAATCAATTGCAAACGTAGGATCGCCTTGTAGTAATTCTTTGACGAAATCGAATCCGCTTTCGTCAATGTGACCAAGTGATTTACTTTTTCCCGACATTCTTAAAACCAGCCAATCAGCGTTTTATGTCTCTATGGAAAACTGCGTTTTCGATATTCAGTCTTGAACGGATCTCTTCAGCGATAGCAACTGAACGGTGATGACCGCCCGTGCATCCAATAGCAATTGAAAGATATGACTTACCTTCTTTAGCGAATTCTGGAATTTGCCATTCAAGAAGTGATACGACATCCTTTAAGAAATGTTGTGCGGCTTCCTGCTCAAGTACGTAGTCAGACACGGGTGCATCTAGACCGGTCTGTGGTCGCAAGTCTTCTATCCAGTGAGGGTTTGGAAGGAAACGACAGTCAAACACCAGGTCAACGTCACGAGGGATTCCATTGGAGTAGCCAAATGAAACGAGCGACACTCGCATTGTTCCGCCACCTGAAGTCTGCGTGAAGTGTTCCACAATCCGCGAACGGAGCTGATTTGTATTAATGGATCCAGTGTCAATGACTAAGTCAGCTGCGTCTCTGATTGATTGCAGCAATGCTCGTTCACCAGTGATTGAATCTGCGAGTGTTGGAGCAGGAAATGGGTGACGACGCCGGTTACCTTCAAAGCGGTGGATGAGAACATCATCGGGTGCATCGAGAAAAAGAATCTTTGCGTTTTCATGCATCTGCTGAAGTTCTTTTTCAACTGCAAGTAGTGCATCAGGTGCAATTCTTCCCGATCTACCAACAATGAATGCAACTCCGGCGTAGTCCAGTGATCCTGCGGCGGCGAGTTCACCAACTCGAGCAATGAGCTCAAGCGGAAGATTGTCAATGACAAACCATCCAAGATCTTCGAGTGCAGCAGAAACGGTAGAGCGACCAGCGCCCGACATCCCCGTAACTAGCAAAACCTCACTCATCGTCTGGACTCATTACAGGATTGTAGAGCACTCAGTCACAGTCCCAAATTTGGTACTAATCTTTTAGAGATTCCTAATTACACGAGCAGACTTAATTCGTCTTCTAGCAGCTTCAACATACGCAGCGTCTCTCTCGATGCCGATCCATCGCCTGCCTTCGCGCTTACAAACAACTGCTGTAGTTCCACTACCCATAAACGGATCGAGCACTAAATCACCAAAATTACTAGAAGCAATAACAGTTCTTCTCACCAGCTCTTCGGGTTTTTGTGTTGGATGCAATGCACGTCCGTTTTCTGAGTGAAGACGTTCAGGGCCTTGAACAACTGGAAAGTTCCATACGTCTCTCATCATCCGAGGGGAGCCGTCTTTTTGAACGTCAGGATTGATGTCGCGTAATTCCGTTGCATTAAAGGTCCAGCCCTTTCCCTTTACAGCCCAAATAATAAATTCAACACTATGCGTATAAAGTCGCTTCGTAGTATTTGGCATTGGGTTTGACTTTTGCCAAACCAAAATATTATTAATTTTGCAGTGAACTTTTCTCAAAGACTGCATTACTGCGTCAACATTGTGTTGACTACAACAAACATAAAATGAGCCTGAATCCTTCAATGTGTCGTAGGATCGCGCAATCCAGCTGTCAGAGAACAATTGATAATCGGTTTCTGAATACACATCCCAATCTTCATTTATTTTGAACCAGTCGCCACCTGTTGTATTGCCCTTGAGATTCAGTGATTTGCCAGAGATGTTGTACGGGGGGTCAGCAAAAATCATGTCAACCGACTTTGGCTGAATTTTTTTCAGTAAATCTAGGCAATCACCTAGATGGATCTTTTCAACTGCTAAGTAACTCATTTGATAAATTCCAAAATTTTATCGGCGGTGTTCAATCGAGCTACCCAGTCATCACAAGTTTCATTTGACAATTTAGGTAACAAACTTGAAAAATAACCATAAAGATTTGATTGCGTAATTCTCTTGCCGTCACGTCTCATTGCAGAAAGATTTAAGAGCAAGCTCACCCAATTGTCGAAGCTAAACGGCAAAATTTTTAATGACGCAGCATGAGAATGCCCTGAGAAATATGCCTGTCTAAAGGTATTAGCTGTGTCAACATGGATGCTTGGTGCAATAAAAATACCAAAAGCATCTTTGTCAGAATACGATTTCATAAAGTCAGCTAAATGTCGTTGAACAGGCTGACCTTCTTTGTACATTTGCTGACTGCCAGTTAAGAGTGTGATTTCGCATATTGCATTAAAATCTTTATAAAAAATTTCTAGATCTGCAACACCTCCCCCTGCGTGAAAAGTTGGAAAACCTTCTTCATTAGTTGGATAATTCGGTTTTATCTTCTCAAGGTCGTTTATTGATAAGAGCGATTTGTAACTTAAATACTCAGAATAAGTAACTCGATCAATTCTAAGGACGTCCATCTCATCAGTTTTACCCCTTGGGAATTTCAATTTTCTAAAGTCATCCGCGCAAGACTCGAGAAATTCAGAGGTTGTCGACTTTGATGTAATTTCAGATAACTGGAAACCAGTCAGGATGGCCTTTAATTTTGCTATTTCTGTATTTTCACTCATCAGCGGAGTTGAAAGCGTCTCAGTTTTTACTTCCACATCATTTTGTTGAGTTGATGATTGTTCAACAATCATCCTTCTGAGCTCATTTTCTATCTCTGCAACTTTTTCTGGGGTAGCCCAGGGCGGAGTGAAACTATTTAGATCGATCAGATATTCGGTGTACTCTGCTCCAGAATTAAAGGCAAGCGGTTTAAAAAGTTCGTGTTCGATCAACATCTTTGCTTCGAGTAGATGAGTTGGTGAAATGTCTACATAGTTACCACCACCACGAAGCGAAAGCATTCCGGTAGTTTTAAAATATCTGAATGTGTTGTCGCCGTAATCAAACAATGAATCCCAATTAGGGCTGGTTGGAACAGATCCATTGCCGATAAGAAACTGTTTTGCTAATTGTGCTTTGAACTCTCTTCTTTGACCACCAGGAAGATTGGTCGCTTCTTCTCTGTGTTTCAAAATAACTTCGGCCCATCTAGATATGTCGTCATGTTTTATTAATGTCGGAACAAAGTAACAGAACTCATCCCAGTCCAATCCAGCTGCCGTTCGATCCTTTTGTTTTGAAAATTCATTTACTTTGTCGATGAGGGCCAGTGTCCCAATAAATGGTTTAATGGAGAAGCCATTTACTTCAGAATGACTTCCAAGATTCAATTCAGGTAATTGCCATTTAAAAGCGAAATTTTTCATCACTGTTGAAAAATCGATCTCTCCAGACAGCATTGATTCCCCGAGCGGAGTCAATTTCACAACATCACTATTGTGAAGTAGTCCACATCTAATAAGTGGCACCCTATCTTGGCGTCCTCTCATTGCTGAGTCGACATATCCATTTTCTTCAAAAATTAACTTAGCCTGTTCGTACGAAAGTTCATCCTCGCCCTCAAGAAGATCAATGCTCTTTGGAGAAAGCCTTGAACGTCTAATTTGATTTCTTATGCGTAATGCAATCTCATAAATGTAGAGATCTTTCTGACTTTCTTCATCCCACTCTCTTCCTATAAGAGGCTCAATTGCTCTAAGAAAGCTGGGGAGTCTTTCTGGATTTCTAACAGCAGTGCTGATCGACCAAACCTTTTTCCACTTTGCCACTATTGTCTCACCTCACAAATGAAGAGTCTTTCGCTGTGCTGGCGATCTTTTGTTCTCCCTGTAGTGAAAGCACTAAATGAAGTTTCAGAAATTCTTGTGTTCCCTCGTGAGGACAGCACCTGCAAAAGAACTTCATCAGAAATTGAAGCATTTGATCGTGAGTTCATGCTTGCCTTTGTATTGTTATACGAAACACAAATTAGTTCAGCATTCAAATTCATCACAAGTTCTTCAAATGCTTTTGGCGCATCCTTTCCGCAAAATGAGCTCTTGAGACCAGTTCTATCCATTTTCTTGGCAACGCCCAAGACTTCGGGTTTTTCCCATGTAGCAAGGTTTTCGAGCAAGTGATAGGCGTCCGAATACTGTCTCGAATTGTAGGGCGGGTCGAGATATGCAACTTGAGTTTTAACCTGAGAAGCAATCTGAGCGGCATCCCCACAGTGAATTTCATTTTTGTGAACATTCAAGTCCATAATTAAGGGCATCTTCAAGATTAATGGAGTAACTATGTTTTGCCCACGATGAAAGGCATCGTAATGTCCAACAGTATTTGACACTTTGTCTGCCGCATACACTAGCGACGTAATAAGTGACGAACGCTCTCGCTCCGAAGAAGAAATTCGCTCTATTTCCTCACGAATAGCTCCAATCGCTTTTGCATTTTTCAGACTGAAATATGTCCCGCCAAAATTTTTTGAAAAGTAATTACTGGACGCTTTCAAATTATTTAAATGAACAATCTTTTCTGCCAAAATTTTCATGTCTAGGTGCTCAGATCCTAAAAAGCACTGCAAGGCTAAATAATTGTGCCTTAAAATGTCATTGGCGACAATTCTCGTTCCACTTTCAAAGAATTCACTACCAACTACTCCAGTGCCTGCGAATACGTCAAAGAGTGAGTCCGGATCTGCGTCAAGAGCGCTGCGGATTTCATCCCTAATGAAACCTAGAAGTTTTGATTTTCCGCCTAAATAGCGTCGATTGCCCAGCGAAAACAAATCGAGTTCATAATTATGAGCTATTTCAGTAACGAGTGCATGCTTGCCAACGGTCTCTGAACCTCCAAGAGTTTTCACTAAAGTGCTGCCCTTCTTGAACTAGTCATCCAATAACAATAGATCAATATGTTTATAAAACTGTCGAAACCGCAAACAACGTCTGTCGCTTCTTATTTGAGTGAATAACGCCGATGAGAGACAACATGTTCATATAGCAATTCCTCTTGCTTTATAAAAATTGATTACAGACTCTCTTGAGAGTCTTTTCTGATCTCGCTCGAGTATTGCATTGTTGTTAAACACGGGAGACCAATTATTTGCTACGTGCAATATGTCATTTTCGCCAAAGAACTGATAAGCCTCCCTAAGAGTTGTTAGTAGTAAAATGTCAATCGACTCCTCTGACGGTACTGAGTCTGCTGCAATGGCCAGCTCGGCGAAAAATCTGTACTTAACAAGGTAAAAGCCCTCTTGTGTAGCACCTACGTCTCTTAACCTTGTAAAAAGCCAGCTCAACTCTCCTGCATATTTTGTAACTACCGTGAAAGGGATAACACCACCCTCAAAATTTGGGAGTTTCCTTCTGATCAGAACTTCTGCCCCACTCCATGAGCGTATTTTGCTCCAGAGTTGTGCTGAGATGGCAAGTGCGAGTTCATCGAGTTCCTGCTGAATCGACTTTTCCACTATTTACCCAATCCAAGAGCGCTTTGCAAAGCGGTCTTTGTAAAAAGGAATCGAACCGAAGTCGCATACAACGAAGCTAGAAACATTCCAACTAATAGACATGAGAAGGGCGCGGGAAAGAAAAGAAACCCAAGGCATCCATACGCAATGTTCAGCCACGGTTCCGGTTCGTAAGGTTCTTTCAAGCTCTTTCGAAATCGAGCCCATGAGTCCTTGTACTTTGGCCTTGCCGCCAGGAATCTGACTAATCGAATAACAGCTACCGCCGCACCGAAAGCGGCAACTGATAATGCTGTTATCAAAACGCCTTTTGCAACGTAGTTGCTCATGTTCCATAATATTGTTCGAGCGTGTGGCTGTGACTCCCAGCTGATGTTCTCCTTGTAGGCAACAATCGTTAGGAAGAATGACACTAGGTTCGTGTATTCGATGAGTGACTCGGTTTTTTTAGTTGACATTTCATACCTCTTTTCTTGAAAGAATCGTAGAAATAGGGTGTGACATGACCTTGGCTGTCGCGAAAATGACCTAATTGTTTGGATTACATTGAAGGTCTTATCGCCAATCTCTTGAAGTTGGAACTTCACTAATCATTAAAACCTCTACGTGTTCTGCAGCCAGCGCAATTGTTCCCTGTCCTCGCTGAAGTGCTCCCCTGATCACTAAGGCCGAAGAACTCATAGCGACTGTCTTCCACCTCTCCCACGCCCCTACCGAGAAGACTACGTTGACGTGACCAGTTTCATCTTCGAGGTTCATGAACACCGCTCCATGAGCGGTTTCTGGATAATGAAGGTGAATTGTTTATTTCAAGGGAATTGAATCCAGTTGTTCTTCAACAATGGTCAATTAAGGCATCTCAAAATGTAGGAAAATTTTCAACAAAACAGAGCCGATATCTAGAGTTCCATCGAGACGTGGTTTTCCAACACTGAGGTTCTTGCCGCCGGACAACCCATCCCCACAGCTTTCACACAAAAGTCCACTGCCTTTGATCCAGTCGTATGTACCGTATGCAAATTAATACTTCCATACATTGCCCACTCGCTCATAAAAGCAAACAGGGTGAGCTATTCCGCGTTGAATTCCGGCTACTGCCTTTTCTCCCTTGTCTATCCATGTCCCGCACAACATGCATTTACGGCCAGTTCGTGCCTCAAATTCATGTTTTTTAGGACTCCAAGGATGATTGGTAGTTGGTGATTTTCTTAGTCGGGCTCTCGCTCCAGCCCCCAAAGGCATTCCAACACCAAATGGCTTTGATTCATCTTTCTCGACTGCTGGTCTCGCTACCCCATCTGCACAGCGATGATGCGTTATGCCGTATTGCCTGCCTCTGGTGGCATTCTCACCAACTTCAATAATCTCGGTGCATACAACGCAGGGCTTTGCCCATTTATTTTTAAAGTTTGAACTTGTTCTTGACTCAGAACTTCCTACTGAGTTGTAACCACTCCTTGACTTATTCATAAGTCTCCTTTTCTAAATCACTCTTTCCGTAATGAAATTCAAAACTTGTATGCATTAGCTCAGACGCACCGTTTTCGAGTCTCCACTTTTCCTCTTGGGACCTAGGGGCTTCGGGGCCACGATTCCTATGGACGGTCTCTCTGGACTGCCAGGAAAAATGATCTGGGTCATTTTCGATACAGCTTGGTGACCGAGACTTGGTATGTCTCGCGCATAAATGTTCTTTGTAACTTTTATGTCGTGATGCCCCATCGCTTGTTGTACTTCTTGCAGGGAGGCGTTATTCGCTACGAGTGTTGTTGCGAATGTGTGTCGTATGTCGTGTGGTGCGATGTAGCGAATTCCATTCCTTTCCAAGAATCTTTTGTATCGACCTCTGAAAGTCGTTGGGTTCACAGGCATGCCTGTTTTTTCTGGGAAAACTAGATCAAAGTCTGCCCACTTTGCCCCTAGTTCCGCCTTGAGGAGGTCTTGACTTAACTTATGCATCATCAAGGCGTCGAGCACTACGGGCTGAACCTGGAGCATCCGATAAGAATCCGCTGTTTTTGGAGTGTTAAATACCAATTGATACTTCTTGTTAGAACGAGTAAGTCTGTCTTGAGTGAGTCTCAAAGTGCGCTGGACATATAACGCTCCAGTTTGGAAGTCCAAATCTTCCCATGTGAGCCCGAGCAGTTCACCCAAACGTAAACCTGTTGTCGCGGCTAAATAGATGAAAGCTTGAAAGGGTGTGTCAGTCGCCACTTCGATTGCTTGGCGCAATTCGGTTTCATTCCAAACTGGATGCTTTTTTGAAGTCTCAAACTCCTTCTTTTTCGGCGGAAGAGTTCGCTTCACTGGATTGGTGGGGATGTGTTCGTGACGTTCAGCTGTTGAGAAGATGCCGCTCATAATTCCGCGAATTGATTCAACTGTCTTTGTCGCGTATTTCTTGTGAAGCCTTGAGAAAAACTCTTGGAGTTCACTAGAAGTGATTTCTCGATATGGACGCTCCCCAAAGACTGGGTAGATGTAGACCCTGAGTTTCAGGTCATAGTCATTGATGGTCGTTGCCTTGCACCTGTTAGGCGCTTCGTACTCTAGGTAGTGCTCTGCGTAATCCTTAAACGACTGCTTCGGACCCGTTGCGAGCAGTCGGTTGTCACGTTGGTTAAGTAGTTCTCGGCGTAAGCGAATGGCTTCATTACGAGTCGCAGCTGTGCGCTCAACCTTCTGCGTTCTGCCATCGACACTGTTTCGTAATGGAACTCGAACCACCCACTTTCCCTTAGCTTCTGAAAAGAAGACTGATCCTTCGCCCTTAGTATTTCGCTTCTTGGTCACTTCGACCACCTGCCAGGGTGCTGTGCGCGGTAGGTGCGAGATTCGTCAATGCGAGCTTGGTAATACTGCTCATAGGATTCGGTCGGGATTCGAGTTGAACCGCCGATCTTGACTGTTTGAATCCTTCCGGAACTGACTTCTTTATAGAAGGTTGTCTTTCCTATTGCTAAGAATTCACAGACCTGCGAGACCGTGTAAAAACGCTTAGTTGTTGTAATCGAGGAGGGCATTTCTGTAGTTCTTTCTGGATGAGACGTACTTCGTCGTATCCACACGTCATCAATCCGTTCACTTTGAGCCTCCTCAGACCAACTGCGTTCGTAACTGTACAGCGAACAAGTGTTCGTATCCAGTGTATTTTCCACTTTTTTAAATAAATTGCTATCCCCACCCCCCGGGCCAGCAATGAGACGTGCAAGGTCACGTTCATAAGGTGGTGAATAAGGTGGCAGGAACCACCGCTTCTCTAGGACATCCAACATAAAGACTCGCTTTCGCTATGTCTTTACTGGGCTTTCGAGCTATCTCACGTCACGTAGATCGCAGATGCTTCTTAGGGGGAGTTTAAGAAACAACGAAACTACAAGTGATCAAGCTCTGAACCAAGTAAAGAATTCAGTAGATACAACAAGGATATTCTACATCAATAACAAAAATGAAGTTCGCATACGTTCGCCCAAGTTCACCA
>Ga0208622_1000783_pt1 | contig 11810 bp, 15 predicted proteins | sample CryBogCBH12Jul09_FD_184621 | JGI IMG/M metagenome (GOLD analysis project Ga0208622, IMG submission 184621) | Freshwater microbial communities from Crystal Bog, Wisconsin, USA - CBH12Jul09 (SPAdes) | ecosystem: Environmental > Aquatic > Freshwater > Lake | place: Crystal Bog, Wisconsin, USA... | reverse complement strand
AAGTTTTTGCTGCTGAGCTTGTTGTTGCTGTTGTTGACGGGCTAATTGTGCAGCTTGATCCTCTTGAGTAATAGGAGGTGGCATTGCAATTTCGGGGGCGCCAAGCATTGAATCATTGGAGCCGTTACCGTTTGTTCCTTGATTGACGTTGTTGGTATTATTACCAGACATGCTGCCAAAGCCACCAAAGCCACTAAACTGACCAAAACCGCCACCGCCCTGAGGGCCAAACTGCGGCTGCTGCCCTGGCATCATTTGAGGGCCGCCTACACCACCACCGTATCCAGAACCCTGAGCATAGGGATTCTGAGGCTGCTGATTGCCAAAACCAAACCCACCACCGAACCCGCCGCCATAGCCCTGACTACCAGCGGCAGAGGCGTTATTATTACCACCTCCACCATTGATGGAGCCAATATGACCTGCTACTTGCTGAAAGTCCTGCTGTAGCGCGGCAAGCGGGTTGTTGTTCATTTACGCAGACCCTTCAAGGTCTCGGCCAATCGAGCACGCTGACCCAGATTACCAGGCGCTTTAGCAGCCTTAGCAAGCTTTTTGGCGGGGATGGTCTTACCTGCTTTAACACCAAGTTCTTTACGCAAAGCACCTGGGTTCTTAATTGCTTTTTGAATCCATTTCTCAGCCATCACTTGCTCCTAGCGGCGCGGATATTGTCAATCAAGTTTGGGTAAGGACGACCAGCTGCTTTAGCCGCAGCCTTGGCCTTTGTTTTCTTTGCCGTAGACAGCGCCTTTGGTTTGCCTAAACCCTTGGGTCTAGCCTTGTCCCAAATCTCGCCACCCTTGGCATAAACCTCAACACGGTTTGGATCATCCTTGCGAATGATCGTCTTCTTACCGGGCATTTTAGACGGAGCAACAGCCCCCATACCGCGTGAAGCCATCATAGATTACCTTAGCAGAAAGTGCCTTTGGTAAGGCCGCGTTTGGCGATACCATCAGCGCGAGAGGAAGCAGTACCACCCTTAGCCATTTTCTTGGTCTTGCCGCCCTTCTTCATGCCAGGAGCAGGAGCAGGAGCGCCGCCCATAGCACCCATAGGGCCGGGCATAGCAGGAGAAGCAGGGCCACCAGGAACGCCAGCAACAGGAGCACCACCCATACGAGCACGTGCAGCCAAAGCGGCCAAGACTTGGGGATTCATTTGTTTACGCATAGTAGCCATGATAGCTCCTTATTTACGGGTCATTCCGCCACCGCACATAGCCATCACATGTTCGTGATGCAGCTTATGGCCAGCAGCGTGTTCTTTGAAGTGCTCATGGTGTTGCTTATGGCCGTCGCCGCCATAGTGCTTTTCCATGTGGTGCACATGATGCAAGTGCTTAGGAGTTTCTTCCTTCATGGTTTTCATGTCTTCGTGTTTCATGTTAGCTCCTTACTTGCGTTTAGCTGCGCCACCGCGCTTCATGCCGGTAGTAGAACCAGCCATCTTGGGTTCCATAGCGCGTGTGTGACCACGCTCTTGGATGCTATGCTCGCCGTGAGCACGTTTACCGCCTTCGGTAACTTTACCCATTTTGGCAGTAGTCATGCCTTTGCTTTGGTCCTTGGTTTCCATACCAATGGTATCTCCACCCATAGCCATAGCCAAATGGTGATGGGCCATCGCCATGTGATGCTTCGCTGTCAGTTTAGTCATATCGCCACCTCTTGAGAATTTACGGCCCTTATCAGCCGAGTTAAAGTCTTTTCCCACAGACTGTGGGATACCCACCTTTTTGGCAAAAGCAGCGTTATGTGCTACTGCCGCCATCAGATTGTGTTGTGCCTTGCTCTTGCTTGGCATCACTTTGCCCCTTGCTGAAGAAGCTGGTCAATTTTGTTTTCCAACTTGTTAAAGCGAGAGTCAATGTGCTCAGTAATTTTGTTAAGCTCGTCATTGGTCACATACCCCTTTGCGATTTCCTCGCGTGTACGGTTGAGCAGAATCTCAATCCGTTTCAGATCATTAGACTTCTCTTTCAAGAAAAAGGCAACCATCCCCAGAATCAGGGACAGTCCACCCGACCAAATCATGTTCCCGTCCATCTCAGCACTTCCACGCCCGCAGGCTTTTGTTGATCCGGCTGTCAGGGTCCTTAGCAGTCTTCTCGCTAGTCAGCTTTTTCTTCATGCCTTCCATGCGAGCGCAAAATGAGTCTTTGCGCGGCCCGCCTTCTGGTTGCGGGGGCTTCAGATTCATCCCTTGCTTTTTGGCGGAAGCTCGCCCCTTGGCGTTTAAACCACCATTCGGGTTCTTTCCCTCTTTCCGCTGCCATGCCGGTGTCTTGGCCATGATTAAGTACCGTTTGCGATTAAGTAGCCCTCTTGCGAAACCGTTAAGGCCGCAGTACCGGTACTAACTTTTGCTTGCAATTGGATGTCCGTTTTTTCCGCCACGGCACGGGGCATAACCCGTTGCGTATGGTAGTTGTTTGTAAACGGCGCAACAACAGTAACAGTGGATACACCAGCGCTGCTTGTTTGGTAGTTCTGGTATGTGGCAAAACCGGCGGGGTTGGCGTTCAAGCTGGTATTGATATCAATACGGCTTAAGTAGAACGTATAACCTGCGGGGACGGTGTAGATGCCCATCAAAGTGCGGCCATTACCCGCCAAAATTTCTGCGTACAACGTTGTGTCTGATGTATCTTTCAGCGTGATATTACCAGTGGGTGCGCCGCTGGCCACTACCATACTGTTGATTCGGAAGTACGATTTCACTGTAGTCACAGCAGTCGTACCGTTCAACTTTACAGTTTCAGAAAGTTGGTTGTAGTTGGCGTCCAACCCATTGATGGTAACAAGCGTGCCTGTTTTATCATCGCCAGTGTTAACAGAGCTAACAATGTGCATTTGAATTGCAGACGACGGGAATGTGTAGGAGCTATTACCTTCCCACACTGGCACAAACGATGTGCCTACCGCTGTTTGGTAGCCATAAATGTTCAAGACACTGTGGCCGTAAATTTGACCGCGTGCAACCTGCAACTCAAACGGTTCAGTTTTTGCCTGACGAGTGATCGACTGGATTGAATTGTTGGTACTTGGAATACCGTTGGGGCTTTGAGCCATATTGATCTCCTTAGTTACAAAGAGGGGGCCGAAGCCCCCGGATCAATTAGTCAAGGTTACCGTATGGGTATTGAGTCAGAGTACCAATGTTGTTATCGCTTTGAGCGTAACGAACAATGAAATTCAGTTTACCGCCGGTAGGCACAGCCACGTTAGCAGAACCAGTGATGCTCAAGGTGAACACAACTTGCGACAAGAACGAGGGGTTAGCGCCCAACACAGGGTTCTGAATATCAGAAGTTGTTGACAACAAATTCAACAAGTTAGTGCCAGTGTAGGTGGTGGTCAAACGGCCAGCAGTACCCACGCCAGTGCTAGAAGAGATCACAGCAGTAGCATAAGTAGGAGTGCCACCAGCTGCGGTCAAGGCGTTTGAAACAAACACAGAAGTGTTGCTCAAAGTAGCGCCAGACTCACCGGTAATTGCCAATGGATAGTCAACAATGATGTCTAAGATTTGGCTGTTAGCAGGCAAATACATCACAGCGCCACGGTAGATTTGGCCAGCGCCAGAACCAGTCACGTCAGCGGTGGGAGTGGCAACTGTAGGACCATTGGGGCTATAGGTGCTGGAAGGAGTGTAAACAGTACCGTTCAAGTTGGGGATGTTGTTGCCCCAAACGAATTGACCAGAACCACCAGAGTAACCGGCAGTGCCCAAAGTGGTATTGGAGAGGTCGATATAGCAGTCTTGTTCCAAAACAGCGTAACCAACGTCGCGCAAAGCGCCAAAACGGTTGTCGCCCGACAGGATTGGGCCTTCAAATGTACTACGTGCCATGACAAATGTCCTTATGCAAAAGTTACCTTGTTAATCGTTGCATCGTCTGCTGGGCCAGTGGCAACAAGGTTGAATTCCCAGATGTGTCGATAGTAACCTATCTAGAGCAGTAGTCAAGTATTTTTAGTGGAAATATTACCACCCATAGAAAAAGGGGCCGAAGCCCCTTTCCCTGTAAGCAGCGAGTGCTTAGTATGAGCTGAAGATGCCCAGTGGGTCAGACCAGCCGAACGAATAACGTTCGCGTGATTTGTAACGCACGTTGCCAGTGTCGAAGTCGCCGTCCATGCTGTTTTGCAAGGGGATACGTTCGAAGTGCTTCAGGCCGTTAGGCACATCAGTGGTCAAGAACCAGGTGTTGGTCGAAGTCAAGAAGTGGTTAACAGCGTAACCTTCAGGAATCGAACCATTGTTCTTGATGGCGTTGATGTCGTTGTTGTTAGTACCAACGCGCAACTCGGTTTCGAGCAGACGGGTAGCAACGAACATCAGTGCTGGGGGAACCACCAACTTGCGGGGTTTAGCAGCGATCAACAGACCACGTTCATCAGTCCAAGCAGCGATTTGAATAACGGCAGCTTCCAAAGAAGTTTCGTTCAAATCAGAAGGAGTGGTGAAAGTGTTGCTGTTAGTACCGCCGTTCACCAAGGGGTGAGCGGTAGAGAACAAGGACACGCCATCGCCGCCAACGTAGGCGTTGTTGTAACCGTTGTTCAAAACTGCAGCAGCCTTAACTTGCTTGGTGTAAGCCATAGCACGAGCCAAGCCTTTGGTGTAACGAGCAGACAAGCTGTCGTACAAGTTATCTTCGATCGCTTCTTCAGTGATCGAGAAACCCAAGGCGATGGTTTCGTGGTTATAGCGAGCAGTCCAAGCTTCTTGAGCATTGTCATAAGAAATTGCGCTGCCTTCATTCTTCACCGGAGCGGCGTTGAAGCCAGACAGTTTGGTTTCTTCTTCAAACGAACGTTCAGAAGTTTCGGTTTCATAAATTTCTTTATGTTCTTCACCGTAACGGGCGTACTCCAAACCGAACAAAGCGTTCAAGCCGGGGAGCAGTTCTTTAAGTAGTTGTGCGCGTGAAATAGCCATTTTAAATTACTCCTTAAGCACCGGTAGCGTTCAAGTAGTTGTGGTAACCGAAGTTCCACTGTACTTGCACTTCTGGGTAGCCAACAAAAGACAAAGATGTACCAGCAGGAACTGACACGGTGGTAGACAGGGTCAAAGTTGTACCGTTGACGTTGGTCACGGTCAAGAATTGGCCTGCATACGCGCCAGAAACGCTAGGAGCGATCAGTTGCATACCGGGTTGAATGGCGCTGTTGGCAGCAGTGATGGTCAAAGTAGCGCTGCTAGAAGTAGCATTGCCGCTGATAGCGGTAACAACAACAGCAGTGTCAGGAACCACGGACACAACACGGAAAGGAGCGCTCGAAGTAACACGGGTGTTACCTTGAGTACCAGAGGTGATAACGCCACCGGTCAAGCCCATAGCAGAATCACCAGTGTTGGTGTTGCCAGAAGCGGAACCGCCGTTAGAACCTTGGGTAACCAAGTACATGTTGGAGCCGATGAACGAGGGGTTCACGTAGCCAACAGTAGCACCGGGAGTGTTAGACACAGAAGAAGTGCCTTGGGTCAAAACAGCTGCTTGGAACACTGCGAACGGATCGTCCACAACGTAACCTTGTTGGCTGTTAGGGCCATAAGCGCCGCCGTTAGTAGCAGTGTTAGCTGCATAGAATTGTGCACGAACGGTTTGGCTCATGCTGTTGACGTATTGAGCGCCAACAAACACGCCGATAGCACCAGCGCCAGAAGAAACCGACGAAGCTGCACCAAGTGCGGTAACGGCCAAAGTACCACCGCTAATGCCGACGACGTCGCCATTGAAGAGGTTATAGCCATAGTTGTAGGAGATAGGGATCAAACGGGTAGAACCCGCAAATACCCGACCCCCAGACAGGCTTACGGGCTTCAAGCCGTAAGCTGCGGGAACGATAGGATAAGCCATTTGTAAACTCCTAAAAATTAAGAACCTTTACCGAACGATATCGTTGACTTGCGTTCTGCAAACAACGGCATGCGCGGGTCACTATTTTTCATGAAGTTATTGTCCACAGATTCCATTTGAGCTCGGTTTTGTTGAGCGTAGTAGTCATCACGCTGCTTGATGAACTCTTCAGGAATACGGCACAACAACAAGCCACCAACTTCAATGTTGCCTTTAAAGCGACCTTCGGTTGAGGCGTGCATCATCAGTTCAGGATAATCTTCTGCTTTGCAGGGTTCATACCCTTCACGAAACTTGGATGAAATATTGCTTGGGTCTGAACCTCCCAAAACACTGGTGCGAATATACCGATGTTTCCAGCCCGGACGTTCGTCAGGCATTGGCAACACTTCTGGCGGACGCCAATGGGTAATACGCGATTCAGTTGTACGAGAGTCCGCTGTACGACTAGCGCGGTTTTGAGTTTCAGCCATATTAAATATTCCTTCCGTTTAATTCCGCAACCTTCTTAGCATAGGTTTCCAAAGGAACCCCAAGCTTTTTGGCGATTTCCACCTGCGTCTTAGTAAGTACGATTTTCTTGGTAGCAGTACTTCTAGTGGCAGGTGCAACTACATTAACCCTCGACCGCTGAGTGGGCGCATCAGCCGACGAGTCCTGACCAAACTGGTCAGGGAATCTTTCCCTCATCTCCGTGTCAATGCGACGGTAGTAGTCATCACTGGTGGGAGATATACGTTCATTATTAACCAAATCTTCGTGCAGTGCCATAGCATATGCAGTCATTTTGCGATTTTGTCCAAACCAAGGGTTTTGTTCCTGCCAATTTTCAGCCCGAGGGTCTACTTTTTGGGCAGGTTGTGGAGGTTGGAACTGATAATTAGTCTGCTGAATAGGGGGCGGCGTGTAACTATGTACCTTGTCCGCTTTGATTTTGACTGCCGTCATTGCTTCTTGCGCGGCAATTAATGCTTCAGAATCCCCTGCTTCGTAGGCAGCTTTGTAATTGCGCTTTGCTTCTTCCAATTCACTTTGGACAACGCGTTTAGCTTGGTCCAGTAAAGCAACTTGGCCTTCAGACAAAGAACCTTTTAGGCGCTTGTTCTCTTCAGCAATAGCTTGCGCTATCCGAATAGCTTCTTCTTGGGCGCGTTGGGCGGCTTCCTTAGCGCGGCGTTCTTCATGGTAGCCCTTAGTAAAGTGCTGAATACGCTTACGCACGCTGTCATCGTACTTATTAAGTTCGTCATCAGTCAGCTCCTTAGGGGGCTCATCCATTGGCTTACGCCCTTGATCTTTAGGCGGGGTGTCATCCACCGTCTCAATTTCAAACTCGGGCTCTGCCTCAACAGCTTTGGCTTTGGTATCTTCGACTTCGTCGGGGAATTTGAATGGCTCCATATATCCTCCTTAAGAAGCACGGGTGATACCGCGTGGGTCTTCAACCACCGCTTCAACCGAGTCATCATTGATGATACGGAATTCACGGCCATGAATTTTCAGGCGTGTACCAGAGTTGGGACGAACAATTACGAAATCGCCTACCTTACAAGACGGCCCATTGGGGAAACGGGTTGCATCTTTATAAGCATCAGGACCCATCTTTACCACGAACAGCACTGGGGTCAGTACTTCTTCATAGTGCATGGATTGGGACGATTTAACAATCCCAATTTCACTGTCTGCAAACTCTTCCATTGCTTCGGGAACGACGCACAGCAGGTGGAATCGCGCAGGTTCAGGTAGTTGCTTTGCCTTTTGCTCAGCGTCTTTATTCAAGATACTGGATAGGTCAATAGCACTTAAGTCAAACTCAGTCATCTTCAGCTTCCTTCAATCTTCGCACGAGGTCGGCTATCTCACGTTGAGCAAGGGCAAGACCCCGGATTACCCCGCTCATATTTTGGTACTCACCAAAATCCTTTGCAGTCCCGTCGCCAAGGGGACCAATGTAAGTTTGTTTCAACTCTTCCAGCTTTTTGGCCAAGTGTTCAAGAATTTGGTCGTTCATTCTTCACCTCCAGCTGGGTTTTGCGTGTTTTGGATTTGCGCGTCCTTCATATCCAAGTTCTTTTGATGCAGTTGTTGCTGGTTAACTAAATTAACCACATGCTTCTGATGCCCTTGTTGGGTCTGAACTTGGTGGTTGTGCACGTTGTGCAGCGCATTAATTACTTGGTTAGAAGATTTCTGGTGCACGTCTTGCTGGTGCTTCTCTTCCTTGTGGCGCAAGTCTTGGAGTTGGCCCAGTGCTGCCATCGTTGGGTTAGGGGCAGCGGCTGTAGTTGCTTGTGCTTGTGCATGGGCTTGGTGCGCTTGAGCTTGGGCCTGTTGAGCCTGAGCTTGCGCACTCGCCATCGCAGCTTGTGACTGCGCTCCAGCCTGTTGAGCCTTAATTTGCAGCTCTTGTTGTTTGATCTGCAGGTCGCCTTGGACTTTTTGTGCTTTAGTCTGGGCTTCTTGTTGCTTGATCTGCAATTCTTGCTGCTGCATTTGGACCAAGGGGTCTTGTTGCTGCTGCTGAGCTTGCTGTTGTGCGGCTTGACCCTTGCTTTGTTGGAGCAACTGCTGTGCGGCCTGAGCCACCAGACGGGACATCTTGACTTCAACTTCAGGAGAGAGCTCAGCATCAGGCTGCGGAAGCGTTGCGCCCAGCTGTTTCTCAATTTCTGTACGGTATTTGAACGCCAAATGCTCTGTAATATGCGCCATTATTGCGGCTTGGATAGCCTGTGCATTGGGATTTTGACCGATTTGCTGGGCTAAAAGCGGGTCTTGCATCATTGACTGGTGAACTGCAATATGCGCGTCTTGGTCCTGATACATGAACGCTTTTACTGGTTTTCCGGTCATTAAAGCCATGTTTTCGCTGATTGGGTCCTTCGGTTTCATGTCGTCAGGCAGCGGAACCAGCTTTTCACCGTTCTTAACACCCAAAACATGGATCATTTGACGGTGTAATTGGGGCAAATCGTAGATTTGTGGGGCTTGTTGGGCCAGCTGCATGACCGCTTGGTACTGCATAATCCGCTGAGCCATGGTCGAGCTGTTGGGATCGCTGACCGGAATGACCGCAACCATGTCGTAATCCGACTGTTTGGCTTTGGCGTCGCCACCTTCTGGGTCGTATGGGTAGCTTTTTGGCGTATCTTCGCGGATGATTTCCTTCAAAAGCTTGAATTCTTGCTTCATCGCGTAGTGAATACGGGCCTGAACCGCGCTCATGGTCTTGAGTTGGCGTTCCAACAAAGCCATTGTGGTCCCCACGGGGGAGCCAGCACTCATATCAGCTACGTTCAAGTCAGCGGTAGCCCCCAAACGACGGGCTTCGTCCGTAATTTTGTCCAACAACATAGACAAAACTTGGCTTGGCTCCTTGTATGGGAGTGGCATAATGTTGTCACGGATCGAACCAGAAGGCACATCCACGTCCCGGAATTCGCCGGGGGCAATCGGCGTATCGTCACCCTTAACACGCAAGCCGCGTGCTTTCAAACCACCGGGTAAATTGGACAACGTACCAGCGTCAATAAGCTGGCGAATAAGACTTGTACCCGCACGGGCATAACCACCGATCAAGTGGATGTAACCAAACCCATATGCACCGAAGCCGGGGATATAGTCGTACTGTACAAAGTGTTCGCGCTTAAGGCACTTGTTGTCGTCAGCGTCCCAGTTGCGGCGGATAGCCAAAACTTTTTGTGAACCCTTGTCGATCGTAATCACATAAGGCAGTGCAACGTCATCTTCCTCGTCATAGCCGGGCAGGTTGTATTCAATGTGCACTTCATAAATTTGATAGCGGTCGTCGTCACTAAGGGAATACCCTTGCTCGTCCGCTTTGCGCTTCTCAACATCAGTGTGCGTCAAGATAGGCTCGCCCAGCTCGATATCACGGTACATACCAGCAGCTTGAAGTTTCTTGACCTCGTTCTTGGTCTTACGCATCACATGCGTAACGCGCTCAGCCGTGCGCACACTTGACGAGCCATAAGGAATAATCAACTCTTCAGCTGGGATGAACAGCGCAACGGGGCGCTCCAGTGACGGGTCAAAGTACACCTTCTTAAAGGCCGAGCCTGCCAAACCCAAATTAAATAACAAGCGCTCGTGCTCTGGTCGGTACTCAACCATCGTCTCCGTCAGCATGAAGTTCATGTCTGCTGCTACACGTTCTGCAGCGTCAGTCTTGTCTGGGGTTTCTTCCCCGATGATTTCGGTCTTGACCGGGCCAGTTGACGGGAACGTCTCAATAATTGTTTCGCTTTGAAACTTGACAGCAGATTCCGTAAGCAGTGTGCTAAAGACTCCGGATGCCCCGTTCCAAGGTTCGGTACGTTCCTCATATCTGACTCCCAGTACGTCAAGCCCTTTGACCAGCATCTCCACCCAGTCTTTGCGGCTATTGATGTCGCTGTCAACCTGCTCAATAATGTCTTGCGCTATCGTAGCAAGCTCGCCCTCACTCATTTCTTCTGCAAGGTTTTCGCTGAAGTCAGGGTCTTCCTCGTTACCCGATGGCTCAAGGTCAATGGTTACGTCACCAGTATGCAGATGGACTGCATCAGGGTTTTCAATCTCAATTTCGAGCGCGGGGTCTTCACCACCTGCCATGCTAGCTAATCCTTGAGGGGCGGCGTACAAACTCTTTTCCATATTAATCCTTAATAGTAGGCGGGCCTGCGGGCAGGTCGGTAGACCTCATTATCCTCGTGGTCGGTGCGTAAGCGCAACAGGCCACCTTTACGAATCCTCATTAACGCCAGCGTCATCGCGTCAACCTCGTCATCATGCTCGCCAGCAGGAAACGCCAAAATTTCCTCAACTGTAGCCGACGCCCACGCCGTTTCTGGGAACCAAACGTGCCCAGAACTAAACATATCTGTTACTGCATTAAGCCGTGCAATCTTATCCTGACCTTTACCGGGGCTGAAGTCCTGCACAAAAATACCGGACCGGCGCATCTCATCTATTAGGGGTTGACCTGACGCCTTGGCTTCCACAATAACACTGTCCGGCTCCCACATCTCATACTGCTCGTGGGCCATCTGCTTCAACTCAGGGTACTCATATTTACCCTTAACTTTATTTAGCAGGATCACGTTCATCGTGTTGTCTTTGTGATGCGTGAATGTCCCCCATGTGTGGCACACGGAAAAGTCTGAGCGCTCCTTAGTAGTTAGCGCCGTATCAAACGCTTGCACAATAAACTCAATCTGCGGCGGCTGGTCGTCCGTCCACCACTTAATCCAGTCCCGTTTAATGATCGCAGCTTCGCTGGCCGTCGGATTCTGCTGGTACTGTGCGTACCACTGCCACATGATGTGGTGCATTGACGCTCGGGTTTGCTGTAGGGCTTCTAGTGTCCATTGCTCCGGCCATATGGACTTTTCTTCTGGCGTGCCTTCATAAAGAATAGCAGGGAACTCAAACGTCTCATACTTGTCCCCGCCCTCGTTCATGGCAGAGTCTTTAATCAAACGCCCAATCAAATCCCGCTGATGCCAGCGTGTATGCAATACACAGATTTTCCCGTCAGGCATTAACCGCGTCCGAAGACCAGCACTGAACCATTCGTAGGTTGAATCTAATGAAGTTGTGTTACCCGCTTTAATGTCCTGCTCGGACAACGGATCGTCCGCAATAATCAGGTGTGCACCCCGACCAGCAAGAGCGCCGCCAACACCAATCGCGAAGTACTCACCACCCTTTGTGGTGTTCCATTGAGCCGCTGCCTTAGCATCTGCAGCAATACTGGTCTCTGGAAAAATGGCGCGATACTCAGGTGTGTTAATTAAGTTGCGGACTTTACGGGCCATGACAACTGCAAGGTCTGCAGTGTGTGACGCCACAATAACCTTGTGGTCGGGGTGCTTACCTAAATACCAAGCTGGGTAGTATATAGAAATCATTTGTGACTTCCCCATACGGGGAG